>Ga0207678_10000285_pt1 | contig 45836 bp, 45 predicted proteins | sample KBSC63metaG_FD_184319 | JGI IMG/M metagenome (GOLD analysis project Ga0207678, IMG submission 184319) | Corn rhizosphere microbial communities from Kellogg Biological Station, Michigan, USA - KBS C6-3 metaG (SPAdes) (version 2) | ecosystem: Host-associated > Plants > Roots > Rhizosphere > Soil ... | reverse complement strand
AGCCCGAGATGAAGGTGGTGTGAGATGCCGACGGTGGCCGTCAACGGGCTCGGACGAATCGGTCGGGCGGCACTGAAGATCCTCCTCGACACCGACGGCCTCGACCTCGTCGCGGTCAACGACATCGCCGACGCCGACAACCTCGCCTACCTGATCAAGTACGACACGGTCTACGGGCGCTACCCGGGCGAGGTCCGGGCCGTGGACGGCGCACTGCTGGTCGACGGCAGGCGGATCGCCGCGTTCGCCGAGCGTGACCCGGCGAACCTGCCATGGGCCGAGCTCGGGGTGGATCTGGTGCTGGAGTGCACCGGCGTCTTCAGGAGCGAGGAGGGCCTGCGCAAGCACCTTCAGGCCGGTGCGTCGTACGTGATCCTCTCCGCGCCGACGACGTCAGACACCGTGCCCACCGTCGTCCACGGCGTCAACCGGCCGGACGGGGAGCAGCGGATCATCTCGTGTGCCAGCTGCACCACCAACTGCATCACCCCCGTCATCGAGGTCGCCCACCGCATGGTCGGGGTGGAGCGGGCGGTGATGACGACCGTCCACGCCTACACCGCCGGCCAACAACTGGTCGACGGTCCCAGCACCAGCTTCCGGCGCGGCCGGGCCGGAGCGGCCAACCTGGTGCCCGCCTCGACCGGGGCGGCGAGAGCCACCACCCGCGCCGTGCCGGAGCTCGAGGACAGATTCGACGGGATCGCGGTACGCGCGCCCATCCCGGTGGGGTCGGTCGCCGACATCGTGTTCGTCGCCGCCCGGCCGACCACGGTCGAGGAGGTCAACGACGCCTTCCGGCAGGAGGCGGCGGCCGAGCGCTACCAGGGCATACTCGGGGTCTCGGAGGATCCACTGGTCTCCGCCGACATCGTCGGCGACCCGCGTGCCGCGATTGTCGACCTCGATCTGACCCGGGTCGTCGACGGCACGCTGGTCAAGGTGATGGCCTGGTACGACAACGAGTGGGGTTTCACCCAGCAGATGATCCGCGAGGCTCGCGGTGTCCTCGGCGCGTCCGTCACCTGACGTCGATCGACATGGTCGACACACGGATGACTCTGTCCACAGCCTCTCCCTTTCGGCTGGATCTGACCAGCTGGGCGCTGCGAAGACGAGAAAAGAATGCCGTCGACCGGTGGGATGGCAGTCGATACACCCGTGTCATCGCCGTCGACAGCAGTCCGGTAAGGCTGACGGTCACCCAGGAAACCACCGGCGCCGAGCCGGTGCTCATAGTCAGCTTGCACCCCGGGGCCGGCGACCAGCTACGAGAAGACACCGGGCTACTCGTACAGAAGATCCTCGGGCTCACGGTCGATCTGCAGCCGTTCTACGTCCTTGCCCGCGACAACGAGCTTCTCCGGCGCCTTGTCGAGCAGTTCTCCGGGGTCAGACCGCCGCGCTTCCCCAGTGTCTTCGAAGCCCTCGTCAATTCGATCGCCTGCCAGCAGGTGACGCTCGACCTTGGGATACTCTTGCTCAACCGGTTGTCGGAACGATTCGGCCCCGCCGTCAACGATCACGGCACCGTTCAGCATGGCTTCCCCGGACCTGCCGACCTCGCCGAGGCGACCGAGGAGGCCCTCAGGCAGTTGGGGTTCAGTCACCAGAAGGCGCGAGCGATAAGGGAACTTGCCGCCGACGTCGTCGCCGACCGGCTCGACCTGGCAAGTCTGGACAGCATGACGAACAGGGAAGCCGTCGACTATCTCTCGACCATCCGCGGCATCGGGCGTTGGTCGGCGGAGTATGTGCTGCTGCGAGGGCTGGGCCGGCTCGACACGTTTCCGGGCGACGACGTAGGAGCTCAGAACAACCTGCAGCGACTGTTCCACCTCGTCGACAAACCGAACTATGAACAGATCAGGGACCTGACCTCTCCATGGCACCCTTATGAAGGACTCGTCTATTTTCACCTGCTGCTCGAAAAACTGCAGACCAAAGGAGTTCTCTGAGGTTCATGCCGGCTCGGCGCCGGGTGCATCCCTGATGGCAAGGACCGCCTGGACGAGCGCCGCGTGGGTCAGCGTCTGCGGGAAGTTGCCGAGGTGGACTCCTGTCTGCGGGTCCATCTCCTCGGCGTAGAGACCGAGCGGGGTGGCGCGCTCGAGCAGCGACCGGATCAGCTCGATGGCCTCGCCGCGCCGTCCCGTGCGGGCGAGGGCCTGGACGAGCCAGAACGAGCAGGGCAGGAATGCGCCTTCGGTGCCGGGCAGGCCGTCGCGTCCGGGTGGGTAGCGGTAGAGCAGCGGGCCGCCGGCGGACAGCTCCTTTCCGATCGCATCGATCGTGCCCCGTACGCGGGGGGAGTCGATGTCCTCGATGCCCAGCAGAGGCAGGACGAGCAGCGCCGCGTCGAGGTCGTCGGAGCCGTAGCTGCGGGTGTAGCTGGCCTTGACCGGGTTGAAGCCTCGCGCCCGGACCTCGGTGGCGATGGCGTCCCGCGCGGTCTGCCACCGCAGGCGCTGCCGGGCGCTGAGGTGGTGGGTGTCGGCGATCCGGAGCGCACGGTCGAGGGCGAGCCAGCCCATGAGCTTGGAGTGCACGTGCTGAGCGGCGTCGTCGCGGATCTCCCAGATGCCGGCGTCGGGCTCCGGCCAGCGCCGGGCGACCAGGTCGGCGAAGCCGCGCATCGCCCGCCAGGTCTCGGAGTTGAGGTGCTGTCCGGCCTGGACGAACGCCCAGGCGGCGTCGACGACCCAGCCGTAGCCGTCGAGTTGGTGCTGGTCGGCGGCGCCGTTGCCGGTTCGCACCGGCACGCTGCCGGCGTAGCCGGCCCAGCCCGGCAGCTCACGCTCCTGGTGGGCATGGCGGCCGTCCAGGGTGAACAGCACCGGCAGCCGGGGTCGCTCGAGCCGGCTGGCGTGCAGCAGCCAACCGAGGAATCCCCTTGCCTCGTCGGGTTTGCCGACTCCGAGGAAGGCGCCGACGCCGATGCTTGCGTCACGGGGCCAGACGTAGCGGTAGTCCCAGTTCCGCACGCCACCCGGGTCCTCGGGCAGCGAGGTGGTCGGCGCGGCGACGGGAGCCCCCGAGGGCGAGTAGGTCAGCAGCCGCAGGGTCAGCAGGCTGCGCACCGCGGCATCGCGGAACGGCATCGACTCGTCGATGCGGGCAGTCCAGTCCCGCCACCGGGCCTCGTCTCGGGCGAGGAGGTCCCACGCCGCGTCGGGGTCGACGTGGATGAGCGGTTCGCGGTGGGCCACGGCCAGGACCAGGGTGACCGGGTGATCCGGCGTCACCGTGACCGGGGCCGGCCGGCCCGGTTCGACCGCGACCCGTGGGGCGCAGCCCAGGGAGATTGCCAGCGACCCCCACTGGCAGACCACCCGCCCGCGGTCCCGGCGGACCCGCGGCGGGCGGTGAGACTCCCCCAGGCGGGGGTCGAACTCGACGACGGCGTCGACGGCTCCGCCCTCGGCCGACAGGCGCCGCACGAGCAGCGTCGCCGGCAGCAGGAGCCCGCTCACCTCGGCCACCATCGCCTCGGTGAGGGTGAGCCGACGTTCACCCACCGCCCACGTCGTCTCCAGCGTGGCCGTGTGCCGCCGGTAGCGGCGCTCGACGACCGCGGCCGCCCCCGCCGGCCCGACCCGGAACGTTCCGGCCGGTGCGCCGCCGACCAGCCGGCCGAACACCGGCTCCCCGTCGAAGCGGGGCGCGCAGAACCAGTCGATCGCGCCGTCGCTGGAGACCAGCGCCGCGGTGCGGGTGTCGCCGATCAGCCCGTAGTCCCCGATCGAGGGCAAGTGCGGGGAGCGGGCAGCCCCTGAGCCGGCGTCCGGGTCCGGGCGTCGGAGCTGAGGACGGCGCATGTCAGCGCGCCTGGAGGAGCAGGCCGAGAACGATTCCGTAGACGACATGGGCGACGACCGCGACCGCGGGGGTCTGGATGCCGTAGTTGAGGGCGAGAAGACCCGGCGGCTCGAGCACGGCGGTGCTGGACGGGCCGGCCCGGTGCGACGCCATCCGCGGGTGGAGGCCCGGGAGCAGCGGGAGAAGCACCGTCATCGCGATGCCGACGTGCAGGAGACCGAGCAGCCCGCCGAGCCACCAGGTGGCCCGATCCAGCAGGGCGAAGGTGGCGGCGTAGCCGAGGGCGAAGCCCTGACCGACGGTGAGGTGGACGAAGAACCCGGCGATCCTGGCCCGGTCCGGGTCGGGGGTGACGAGCGAGCCGAGCACGAGGGGAAGGTCGAGCCGGGTGAGTCCGGCCAGTTGGGCAGTGATCATCAGGGCGGTGAGGGTGCTCGTGGCGATCACCCCGAACAGTGCCCATCCGGCCCAGTCCATCTCAGCGGCTACTGAGTTGGCGAGCCTTGGCGTCCAGGCTGGCGAGCACGTGCCCGAAGGCTTGGTGGAAGCCGGCGACGCCGTTGTCTTCGAGGGTCAGGCCGACGTCGTCCATGTCGACGCCGACGGCGGCCAGCCGGCGCATCACGTCGGAGGCATCCTCCAGCCCGGCGTCGATGGTGCGGGCCAGAGTGCCGTGGTCCTCGAACGCGGCGATCGCGGTCTCAGGCAGGGTGTTGACGGTGTCGGGGCCGATGAGCTCGTCGATGTAGCGGGTGTCGGGGTAGGCGGGATTCTTGGTGGACGTCGAAGCCCACAGCGGCAGTTGCCGGTGCGCGCCGAGATCGGACAGGCGCTGCCACCGCGCGCCCGAGAACTGTCGCTCGAACAGCGCGTAGGCGAGCTTGGCCTGGGCGACCGCGGCCCGCCCGCGCAACCCCAGTGCCTCGTCGGTGCCGAGGGCGTCCAGCCGCCGGTCCACCTCGGTGTCGACCCGGCTGACGAAGAACGAGGCGACACTGTGGACGGTCGACGGATCGCCGCCGCCGTCGACGAACGACTCGAGGCCGCGCAGGTAGGCCTCGATGACTTCGGCGTAGCGGGCGAGGGAGAAGATCAGGGTGATGTTGATGCTGCGGCCTTCGGCGATCATCGCCTCGATCGCGGGGACGCCCTCCGCCGTCGCCGGGATCTTCACGAACAGGTTCGGCTCGTCGATCCGCTCGTGCAGCGCGCGGGCAGCGGCGATCGTGGCGTCGATCTCCCGGGCCAGCTCGGGAGCGACCTCGACCGACACGAAGCCGTCGGTCCCGGCGGCCGTGTCGTAGACCGGGCGGAGGACGGCGAGGGCGGCGGTGACGTCGGCGATCACCAGCTCCCAGTAGGCGTCCTCGACCGGGACGCCGACGGCGGTCAGGGAGGCGAACTGTTCGTCGTAGTCGGCCGAACCCTCGATGGCCCTGGCGAAAATCGTCGGGTTGGCGGTGACGCCGCGGATCCCGTCGCCGACCATGCGGGCCAGGGTGCCGTCGCGCAGGTAACCGCGGGTGAGGTTGTCGAGCCACGGGCTCTGGCCCTGCTCGGCGTAGAGGCGTTGCAGCTTGGTCATCGGGCTTCCTTCCGGCCGTCTGTACGAGGGTTCTCGGTGGTGGCCGGCGTGTCGGCCTGATCCGCTCCGGAGCGGCGGGCACGCGGGCGAGAGCGGCGGACCGCACGGACGCAGCACCGCCCGGTTCCGGGATCGAGGATCATCGTGTGGTGCCGGTCGCCGACCGCGTCCGCGGCGGCGCGCAGCACGTCCAGGTTGAGCTGGCACACGATCTCGGTGTGCTGCCGCGCGAGTCGATGGAACGGGCAGTTGCCGAGCACGAGCCCGCCGTCGCCGTCGGGACGCGGTTCGAACCCCTGATCCTCGAGGATCTGCTCCAGGGACCGGTCGCCGGAGGCGAGCCTGCGACCGGCCTGCTCGGCGGTGTGCCGCAACGCCTCCTTCACCGCCGCACCGGTGCGCGCCGACTCCTCGATCGCGTCCAGGAGCAGGTCGCCGGCAATGTCGTACCGGCGTTCCGGGACGGTGACCGCGACCTCACCGGCAGCCTTGGTGTAGAGCTTCGACGGCCGCCCGGCCCCCGGCCCGGTCCGCCCGGCGAGCCGCCTGAACTCCACCGCCAGCAGCCCCGCCTCGGCGAGCCGGTCGAGATGGAAGACGGCGGTGCTGCGCGCCAGTCCGAACGCCTCCGCGACGTCGTCCCGGCTGACCGGCGCGTCGCTGCGGGCGACGTAGTCCAGCAGAGCACGCCGGAGCGGCTCATCGAGCGCACTGACCGCTGCCACCCGGTCCGCCAACGTCCGCTCCTCCATGCCTCCCACTCTAACATCAAATACCCTTGACTTTAGAGATGGGCAACTCTAAAATTAGAAACACATCTCTTTAGAAAGGGGTCGTCATGAGTGCCACCCCTCGCAGCGATGTCCCGGCCCGGCTGCTGGCCGCCACCCCGTCGCGGCAGGCCTTCCTGCTCCTGCGCACCGTCTTCACCCTGGCGCCGATCCTGTTCGGGCTGGACAAGTTCGCCAACGTCCTGACCGACTGGCCGCGCTACCTCGCACCGGGAATCAACGACATCGTCCCCGGCACAGCGCAGCAGGCGATGTACGCCGTCGGCGTCGTGGAGATCCTCGCCGGCATCGCCGTCGCGCTGGTGCCCCGCTACGGAGCGCTGCTGGTCGCCGCCTGGCTGGCCGGCATCATGGCCAACCTGCTGATCATCGGCGACTTCTACGACGTCGCGCTGCGCGACTTCGGTCTGTTCGTCGCCGCCCTCGCGCTGGCGAGGCTCGCCGTGGCCGAAGACCACCGCGAGAGCTGGCGTCTGATCCGATGACCCTGCCACGGACCAGGAGTCGCGACATGGCACAGCAGACGTTCCTCATCGCCGGCGGCGGCCTCGCCGGAGCGAAGGCCGCCCAGACGCTGCGTGGGGAAGGCTTCGGCGGCCGGGTCCAGCTCGTCGGCTCCGAGTCCGAGCGTCCCTACGAGCGGCCGCCGCTGTCCAAGGGCTACCTCACCGGCACCGCCCAGCGGGACAGCGTGTTCGTCCACCCGACGGACTGGTACGAGCAGCACGCGGTGGAGCTGCACCTGGGGAGCCCGGCCGTGGATCTCGACCCGGTCGGTCATCAGGTCACGCTGGGCACCGGCGCGCGCCTCGGCTACGACAGGTTGTTGATCGCCACCGGCTCCTCGGCCCGCCGGCTGCCCGGCGCCGACCTCGACGGCCTGTACTACCTGCGCGACGTCGAGGACGCCGACCGCCTGCGTGCCGCGCTGACCGTCGGCGGCCGCAGAGTGGCGGTCGTCGGCGCCGGGTGGATCGGGCTGGAGACCGCCGCGGCCGCCCGTGGTCACGGCAACGAGGTGACGGTCGTGGGCTCGCAGGCGGTGCCACTGCGTGCCGCGTTGGGCGACGAGCTCGGCGGGATGTTCGCCGAACTGCACCGGGACCATGGCGTCACCCTGCAGCTGAGGACCAGGGTCGCCGAGTTGACCAGTTCCGGTGGCGCCGTCACGGGGCTCGTCACCGACGGTGGCGACACACTGTCGGCGGATGTCGTGGTGGTCGGTGTGGGTGCTCGGCCGAACGTCCAGCTCGCCGCGGATGCCGGTCTGTCGGTCGACAACGGGATCGTCGTCGACCAGGCCATGCGCACCTCTCACCCCGATGTCTTCGCCGCCGGCGACGTCGCCAACTCCTATCACCCGTTGTTCCGGCGCCACCTCAGAGTGGAGCACTGGGCCAACGCGCTGCACGGTGGCCCGGCGGCGGCCCGGTCGATGCTCGGGCAGAACGTCACGTACGACCGGGTGCCGTACTTCTACACCGACCAGTTCGACCTCGGCATGGAGTACTCCGGCTACGTCGATCCCGGTGGCTACGACCAGGTTGTCTACCGAGGCGACCGGGCTGGCCGGATGTTCATCGCCTTCTGGCTGTCGGCGGGACGAGTCCTCGCCGGCATGAACGTCAACGTCTGGGACGTCACCACCGCCATCCAGGACCTGATCCGCGCCGGAGCGCGCGTCGACCCCGACGAGCTCGCGGACCCGGACGTCCCGCTCGAGAAGCTCCACGCATCGGGAGCCGTCCCTCGATGACGACCTCGCCGAACCGCCGCATCGTCGGCGGTTCGGCGTTCCTCCCGAGCTGCCGCATCGTCAGCGGTTCAGCCCTCCCTGCCGGGCGCCTCGTCGGCATGAGCGATAGGGCTTCTGCGTCGCGTCAAGCCTCTCCGGGGCGTGCCGGAGTGTCCCCGGCCGGGAGCCTCGCCGGTGGACAGCCTGGCCGCGGTGGAGGGTGGTGGTGCGGAGGGTGAATTGCTCAAGAGTGGGTGCGACGGTCGGCGCAATAACAATCTCGACGTGACCCGCGTTGCTTCCCGCGTTGCCAGTGCCCGGCAACCAAGGCACTGCCGGCGTTGCCGGCACGAGATCTGGCTGCTCTGACGCCGGAGCTGCATGATGGATTCATGCGCGGAACACGTCCCCGACAAGTTACGAACCCCGCCGCGAGGAATGTCACCAGGACACAGGATTGGTGTCCGTTCGACTCGCACCTCTAATCCCGCATACCTCGTCACGCGACTAGTCACGTAGACATCGCGTTGGACTCAGGTCCGTTGCGAACGGGCCAGCCGGCTCACCTTAGCGGCCGCGTCAGTAGCGATCCGCAACACTCAGGAGCTCCCCGACCGGCTCTATGAGCAAGAGCCAGTCACCACAGGCGAAGTTCCCTTCCGCGGTATCCGTCCCCGATCGCTGGCTGTGCGGATCGTCGCGGCCGGCCTATCCACGGAGAGAAGCCATGTAGCATGCTCTACTCGATTGTCAAGCCGAACAATTATCAGGACTCCTTACGGCTCATGCGGCTGAGCAACCTCGTCACCGATACCGACGGCGTCAACCGGGTATCGATCATGATGGGTACGCCGATGAACAAGGACATCCTCCGCAACGCGGGCCTTGCGAACGCCGAGGTCGATGAAGCGAAGCCGACGGATCTCCTCATCATGGCTGACGTCACAAGTGCTGAGGTGGGCGAATCGCTGGTCGCGACAGTCGACGCATTCCTTTCCGACCAGGCCTCGGTATCCGCACGCTCGAGGCTACGGACAACTCGCACTCTGGAGCGGGCGTTGAGCATCGTCGGCGATGCGAATCTCGCGATCGTGTCCATCCCCGGCGAGTATGTCGCGGCCGAAGTAGAACGGCTGCTGGACCAGGGTCTGCACGTCTTCATCTTCAGCGACAACGTGAGTATCGACGACGAGGTGGCGCTCAAGCGGAAGGCTCGCGAGCGCGGGCTGCTCGTGATGGGACCCGACTGCGGGACCGGGAGTATCGGCGGGTTGCCGCTGGCGTTCACGAACGCGGTCCACCAGGGGAGAATCGGCTTGGTCGGCGCGTCGGGCACCGGACTGCAAGAGGTCATGGCACAGATCGACGCGCTAGGCGGAGGCGTCTCACACGCGATCGGACTCGGCGGACGTGACTTGAGCACGCGAGTCGGCGGAACCACCTGCCTGCAGTCGCTACGCGCTCTGGACAGCGACGCAACCACGGACGTGATCGTGCTGATCAGCAAGCCGCCCGCCGCGCGCGTTCGCGAGGACGTGACCGGCCTGGCGGAACGACTGTCCAAGCCGGTCGTCGCGATCCTGCTGGGTGAACGCCCCCCGGCGCCGGCGGAGGGAAACGTCCACTACGCGCACACGCTGGACGAGGCGGCACGGATCGCCGTGGAATTGGCCGGCACGAGAGCATCACGTCCCGTGGCGCTACAGCCCGTCCAACAGTGGATCAAGGGCCTCTACACTGGCGGCACCTTGGCCTCCGAAGCGGCGATGCTTCTGCGTGAGTCGCTCGGGATACCTGAGGAATCCGAGCACGACGCCGGCTACCTGCTCCGATCCGGCGGCCACGAGGTGATCGACCTCGGAGACGACACGTACACGCGCGGTCGGCCCCACCCGATGATCGACCCGTCCATCAGGAACGAGCGCCTCGCGGCGGTCTTCGACGACCCGCGGAACGCGGTCCTGCTCCTGGACGTCGTGCTCGGCTACGGATCGGACCCTGACCCGGCAGGTGCGCTTGCCCAGGGCATCACCGCGGGGCTGGCCGAGCTGCATGCGACCGGCCGAGATCTCGCCGTCGTGGCATCGGTCTGCGGCACCGAGGACGACCCGCAGTCCCTGAGCACCCAGACCCTCACCCTGGAGCGAGCGGGCGTGACCGTCATGCCCAGCAACGCGGCCGCGGTTCGTCACGCACTACGCATCCTGCAACGACCGCGCCTCTCGATGCCGCAGACAGACGGCCCGAGCGAGCCCATCCGGCAGCTGCTCGCGCAGCCGCCACGGGTCATCAACATCGGACTGCGGGGATTCGCCGAGACGCTGCTCGAGCACGGTGCGCAGGTCGTGCACTACGACTGGCGCCCGGTCGCCGGCGGCGATCCCAGGCTCCAGGCACTCGTCGACGCCCTTCGGTGAATCAGCGCGATCGCGGTGCGCCGGCGGCATGACAGGAGGAACACGTTTGGGCAGATCGCTACCGCACACTCTGACAGGCTTCTCGACCGCAAGATTGCGAGGATATCGACCATGACAGCGTACAAGTCCATCGACGACGCCAACAACGCAATCGCACAGAAGATCATCGCTGCCCAGCCGCGGCTTGTCGACGTGGTCCGTGCGAAGACAGTCATCCCAGAACTCTCGGGACAGCTCATTCTCCACGCCGGCCCGCCGATCGCGTTCAAGGACATGCCGGAGCCGGTTCAGGGGTCAGCCATCGGAGCGGTCTTGTTCGAGGGCTGGGCGACGGACGAGGCCGCCGCGCGGAAGCTCTGCGAAAAGGTGCAGTTCGCTCCCAACCACCACTTCCGTACGGTCGCGCCGATGGGTGGCATTCTCACCGGGAACATGCCCGTCTTCGTCGTTGAGAACGCCACCGACGGCAACCGCGCCTACACGACCATTCACGAGGGTGAGGGAAAGGTCCTCCGTTACGGCGTATACGACCAGTCCGTCGCCGACAACCTCGTCTGGTTGCGGGACGTCCTCGGCCCGGCATTCTCGAACGCGCTCCGGTTGCTTCCCGGTGGGGGACTGCCGCTCAACCCGATCCTGGCCCAGGCGGTTGCGATGGGAGACGACTTCCACGTCCGCAACACCGCCGCGTCGAGCCTGATGTTCCGGGAACTGGCGCCCAAGCTTGTGCAGGCAGCGCCGCCGCAGAAGGACCTGCAAACGCTGCTCGACTTCCTGTCCGGAAACAACGAATTCTTCCTTACCCTTGCGATGGCCGCGGGCAAGGCGACCCTCGATGCCGCGGCGACCATTGAAGAGGGCAGCGTTGTCACCTGCCTGACCCGCAACGGCCGCGAGTTCGGCATCAGGGTCAGCGGGCTCGGCGACCGGTGGTTCACCGGGCCCCTGGGCACGTTGGACACGCTCTACTTCCCGGGCTTCAGCGACGAGGACGCCTGCCCGGACACCGGCGACAGCGCTGTCCTCGAAGCCTACGGTTTCGGTGGTCTGGTCGCCGTCGCGGCACCAGCCGTCCAGCAGTTGGTCGGCACCGGCGACGGCGGCTTCGACGACGCGCGCGCGACCAGCGATGAGCAGTCGGACATCGTGGTGACCAACAATCCGAACATGCCGATCCCGAACTGGAACTTCAAGGGCGTCCCGGTCGCGCTCGATCTTCGCCGCATCGTGTCCACCGGTGTCGCGCCGTTGATCACGACGCCGGTGATGCACAAGAAGGCGGGGATCGGGATGGTCGGGATCGGGAAGGTCCGTGCTCCCATGGCGTGCTTCACCGCGGCCCTGGAGGCTCTGGCACAGGCGCACGGCGTCGCGCACAGCACCTGAGACCGAGTCCGGTGAAGGACGGCCAACCATGTCGATCACCCGAATCAGTACGCAGGCGCTGCGGATACTCGACGAGAACCGCCACGTGGAATTCCACTCGGTCTTCGCCAGGGCAGTCACCCTGCGAGCGGGGCAGCGACTGGTCACGTGCTCGGCGGATGTCATCTCGGCCCCCCACGGCGTGGAGATGACATCCGCCAGCCTGGCCCAACTTCAGGGACTGCACCGTAGGCTGCCGGCTGAGGTGCTGGATTGGCATCCGCGCGAACGGCGCATGAGCGCCCGCACCGCAACCACGGTGATCCGCTCAACCCCGCGAACGACCGTATTCGACCCCACCCTGCCGGCCGTTCGACGCGACCCGATGAGCCGCCCCGTCGGCCACCTGATCGGGCACCTGGCCCGGGTACGAGCATTGACGGGGTTCGGCGAGCAGTGGCTGGCCCTGACCGCCGACCCTCGGCTGAGGGCTGCCGTCGAGACGCTGATCGATGACCGGGTCGATGCCGGCAACGCCGATGACGCGGTGCTCTACCTGCTCGGGCGTGGGCCCGGACTCACCCCCAGCGGCGATGACGTGCTGGTCGGGATGATCGCCGCACTGTGGTTCGTGGGCGAGATCGACTCCTCGGGCCTGGCTTCACTGCGGCAACTGCTCGTCGATACCGGGACCCGGCTCACGACGGACATCTCGGTGGAGTACCTGCACTACGCATGTCGAGGAATGGTCGCGGGGCCCTTACATGACCTGTTGCTCGCACTCGATCGATCCGACAGAACGGCGACCGCCGACGCGGTGAACCAGTTGCGTCGCTACGGCCACACCTCAGGAATGGACTGCCTGCTGGGCGCCGTCACCGGGTTGCGTCACATCGCCACGATCCATCGGCCGGCGCCGCACCCGCGCCCAGGTACGTCGCAGACGCGCCGGGACGAGTCGACTACTCGCCTCTGGCGTGCTCCCGGAGTCCCGGCTGTCACGTAGAGCAGCGCGCCTACGGATCACCGTCCGCGCGGGTTCGGACACACCGCGAGTCCACCGATGACCCTGCGCACCAGCGAACGAGGAAAGGCTCACGTCATGCTCACCGGTATCGTCCTCCTGTACGTCGGAGCCGCTCTCCTGGTCAACGGCATTTGGCTCATCGGGCAGGCTCGAACAGCCGATATGGCCACGCGTGAGCCGGCACCGCAGATAGCAGGCGCGCGGTTGGGAGCAGAGTCAAGCCTGCAAGACGAGACCGGTCGAGGAACCGATCGCGCTGGCCACTTCGCGCAATCACGTCGGATGGACGTGGAGAGTCACCTCGGATTTCTGCAGGGACGCGAAGTGGCAGTTATCAACATCTTCACCGGCAGCATCGGCGTCGCGGTAGCGATCCTACTGGTGGTCTTGGGCGGAATCAACGGCGTTCGCTCCAACGTGGCCGACGCCGCATTTATCCTCCTATTCGCGTTCACTTACCTGTGGATCGCCGCCAACCAGTTCCTGGGCGCCGGCAGCCGGGCGTTCGGCTGGTTCTGCTTCTTTGTCTCGGTGACCGCGGTTCCTACAGGTATCTATGCCCTGCGCGACGCACAGGGGAACGTCGCCGCAACCTGGCTGGCAATCGACTGGTTCATATGGGCAGTGTTGTGGTTCTTGTTCTTTCTGCTGCTCGCGCTCGAACGGCCCATCATGCGACAGGTCGGTTGGGCAACCATCGCGGTCGCGATAGGAACGGCGTGGGTCTTCGGATATGCGATTCTCCAAGGCGCCGTGACTTTCTGACCGGTGGCCCTGCCCGCGGCACGGCACGGCACGGCACGGCACGGCACCAAGATCGACCCGCGTGCTGGCGTCGCCGGGTAGTCAGCACGGTCGATCGCGCTCAGCCGACGGGCCCGTGGCCGGCCAGGGGGCTACGAGGCGGATCGTCGCGTGATGCGGACGCGCCATTGTGCGGGTCCTCGCGCGAGGTAGCTGAAGCCGTATCCACCCGGGTCGTCCATAGCCAGGCGGCGCCAAATCGGGGCCGGGTCCGTATTGGCCCGCAGCTCGACCTGCTCGCCGGCTCTCAGACGCAGGAGTCGGCTCATCACCGCGTCGACACCCAGCGGGCCGGGCAGGTCGGCGAGATCCACGACGGGCCCTTCGGTAAGGTCATACCAGGCGTGCGGCCGGCTGCCCAGCCTGGCGGTCGAGGGCGCTTCGTCGTGGGTGATCAGCAGGTCGTGCTCGGCCCGAATGTGGTCCTCCAGGCGGACGAGCAGGTTCCTCGTCGTGCGGCTCAGCTCCGTCGCCGAGCCGTCGACGCCACGGCCGGCCATGTCGGCCAGCTCCTCGATCGTGCCGCGCAAGTCCAGGTGGTCCTGACGCAGCGGAGCGAGATCTTCCGGGCCGCGGTGGGACATCCGAAAGAGGAGCCACTCCTCATCGACGATGTGCCTTAGCAGCTCGAGGTAGAGGTAATCCAGAAGCACGTGCAACTGCTGTCGCGGCCACCGGCCCGCATCTGCCTCTGAGAGGACGCCCTCGGCTCGCGCGGTGACCTCGCGGAGCAGCAGGTCGTGCTCGTCTCGCAACGTCAGTGCGGGAGGTCGGCTTCCAGCCGGCTCGGATGCGGATCGTCCGCTGGTGGCGTTGTCCATGTCTGCTCCCGGATCAGTTCGGCGACGGTCGCCGTCGTCAACCTGCGGCTCTCTCCGATCGCCGGATCAGGCGCGAATAGGAGGGACAGTGTGCTGACGGTGAGTGGCCCGACCCCCGGCCTGAGCTTCACGTTACGCCGCGGCCGCATCGCCGCCGGCGCCGCCCCGACGGCGCCGGCGGCCGGCGGGATGAGGGTCCGCGCGCTGCGCTTGCCGATGGACGGCAGTACCGACGTCCGGATCTTTGCCCGTCGCGTCCGATGCCTTTGCCCGGTCGGTGCACCAGACTCGGTTTGTACGGCCGAAGCGCGCGATACCCGGGCATCCCGTGTCTCGATCGGAATAGGCGTCGACCCGACGGACCCGTTCCGACTTCCTGCCCGGACTTCAGGAGAGCGTCATGACGAGCACCGCACCAGCCAAGTCCCCCGCGCCGAATTCTCACGGACGGGTGAGCGAGCCGATGTATCACCCGACCACACCCGAGATCGCCGCTCGCCGGAAGGAACTCGCGCCGGAGATCCACAATGCATTCGAGGCATTCGGCCGCGCTGTCTTCGCCGAGGGAGCACTGCCGGAGAAAACGAAGCAACTCATCGCGGTGGCTGTCGCCCACACCACTCAGTGCCCCTACTGCATCCAGGGACATACCCGGCTGGCCGCGCGCAAGGGCGCCAGCCCGCAGGAGATCATGGAGGCGATCTGGGTGGCGGCCGAGATGCGTGCCGGAGGGGCGTACGCGCACTCCACCCTGGCGCTGCATGCGCTGGCCCATCAGCACTCGTGAGCCGGGGCCGAGCGCCCGGCCGACCAGCGTTCGTCCCCGCCGCCGACCGGGTGACGGCGGGTCCCGTCCCAGTGATGGAATGGGTGCCATGCCGACCTCACCGCTGCCCGACGAACTGCGCGACTTCCTCGCGAAGCCGAACCCGTCCGTGATCGCCACGCTGCGTCCGGACGGGCAGCCGGTCACGGTCCCCACGTGGTACGTCCTCGACGGCGACCGGATCCTGGTCAACATGGACGCCGGCCGCAAGCGCGTCGAGCACCTGCGCAAGGACCCGCGCGTCTCGCTGACCGTGATGGACAACGACAGCTGGTATCGGCACGTCAGCATCATCGGCCGGGTCGCCGAGCTGACCGACGACGCGGACCTGTCCGGGGTCGACCGGCTCTCGACGCACTACATGGGCAACCCGTACGGCCAGCGCGACCGGCCCCGGGTGAACGCCTGGATCGAGATCGAGCGCTGGCACACCTGGGAGGGCGGCCGCCCGATGGACCTGGAGTCGAACTCGAGCTGACAGCGTCGCCCGGATACTCCTCAGCTACCCGGCCGGTTGCGCTGGCTTCGCCGCGGCGCGAATGCTTCAGTCGAGGGTCGACGCACTCACTGCAGTGCGCTGACCATGGTGTGCGCCAGCCAGTTCGAATAACGCTGCTGCGACCACCCCTGGATCAAGACGAGTCGCTCGTAGGCGTCGATGGCGAGATAGTTCCAGAGGATGTCGCGGACCTGCTCGATCGTGAGGCCCTCGCGGAGCTGGCCGGTGTCGAGCAGGTGCCGGCCGAGCGCCGTCATGCCGGTCAGACCCTCGCGCTGGAGCGCCGCCCAGACCGGCGCCAGCGAGTCGTCCACGTGCCGGCCGTCCCGGATCAGGATCTGGACCGCCGCTGAGCGGGCTTGCCGCTGCGCAAGCCCCTCGGCAAACAGGGTGATCTTGCGCCGGACGTCGGGCTCATCCCGTATCGCCTGGACGGCCGGACGCTCGGCGATGGGCACCGGCTCGTCGTCGCCGGCGAGCTCCAGGTCGAAGACGGCCTTCGCCAGGGCCGCCTTGGTCCCGAACGTCTTGTAGATGCTCTCGCTGGACACGCCAGCCCGCTTCGCGATCGCAGCGATGGTGGTCTGCCGGAAGCCCCCGGTCTCGAACAGTTCGCGCGCGGCCTGCACTACGGCCAGTCGTCGGGCCCGCGCCTGTTCACGGCGTCGGGATCCGTCGTAGGCCCTCTTGACATGGGTCACAGCCAGCTCCAGCATTCGGATACAGTCTGACTGTATCCGAATGGAGTGGTCATGAGCGCCAACCCACCGACCTCCGCCGTCGCCACCGATCCGGTCTCCATCGTCGTCCGCAGCATCCACGCCGTGGCCAGCGGCGACCGCGACGTCTTCGACCGTCTCTACCACCCGGACGCCGTCGATCGCGAGAACCCGGTCCAGCCGCCGTCTTCGCGGGTGCGCGGCGCCGACGGCTTCTACTCGACCGCCCTGTGGCTGCGGGCGGCGTTCGCCGACCTGCGCTACGACATCCACCACGCGCTCACCGACGGCGACCTGGTGGCCGTCAACTCCACGATGAACGGACGCCACGTCGCCCCCTGGGCGGTCTACGACGCCGAGGCCGGAGTCGACACCGTCTTCCCCCCGACCCGCAGGACGTTCGCCGCCACCCAGTCCCACTGGTTCCGCATGAAGGACGGTCGGATCATCGAGCACTGGGCCAACCGCGACGACCTCGGCATGTCACAGCAGCTCGGCTGGGTGCCGCCCAGCCCGGCATACCTGCTGAGAATGGCCCGGGCCAAGCGGCGGGCCGTACGCGAACTCCACCGCTGAGCACCGGGCCTGCGGATCCTGACGAGCAGCACGTCCCTCACAGCGTCGACGGATGCGGCGGGAGCCGTTCGGCACACGACCCTCCACGACCTCGGCCGGAGCCGGAACGGCGGCCCTGACGCTCATCCGACACAGGGCGACAGGGTGCCTCGCATGAGCACGTGCCGTTGCGAACTGCCGTGGAAGCCACGCACGGCCTTTCCTGTCTAGGGGCTTAGACGCTTGCTGCTCTAACGCACTAGACTTACACTCATGGTGGAAGGGCGGAGGAGCGCTAAACAAGCACTGACGTTGATTCGCCGGCACGCCCGCCGGCATGGCTGGAGTGTCGAGCAGTTGCCGAAGCGGGGCAAGGGCTCGCACGCTATCCATGTTGTGCTGGACGCCGACGACCAAGAGATCGGCCGGGTGGCGCTGACCGGGCATGCCGGGGACATGTCCTGGACCGTGACCCGGTCGATCGAGCGGGCGCTAGAGCCGATCTTCGGCGAGGGATGGATGGATCGATGACCAGCTACACGGTGCGGGTGTCACGAGAGGAGCCCTGGTGGGTCGCCGTGGTCAGCGGACTACCTGGCGCGGCCACCGAGGCTCGACGGCTGAGCCAGTTGGAGACCGAGGTCCGAGACTTGATCGCGGGGCTGACTGATAGCGACGAGGATGCCTTCGAGCTGGACTGGACCTATGACCTGCCACCCGAACTCGCTCGGCCGGTCCGCGAGTTCGTCGAGGCCCGAACGCGGCGGCAGACGGCCGAACGTGACTATGCCGTCGCCCAGGAGCAGGCCGTCAACGCGCTCACCGCTGAGCACGTGTCAGTGCGGGACGCCGCCGAACTGCTCGGCCTGTCCTATCAGCGGGTCGCCCAGATCCGCCCGCGGGACGCCACCCGCCACCGCCGACGGAAGGCCGCTCGGCACGCGCAGGCCAGCTGATCCAGAACGGTGCAGGCACCGACGCCGGGGTACGCGATCTGGCCGCGCAAGTCCCGTCTCTCCGGGTCAGCGGGTGTGCAGCGTCGTGACCGGCCGGTTCTGCCGGGCTTCCGCTCGCCGGCGGCCGGCGGCGGCTGAGGTCAGTCGAGCACGAGTACCGGTACGCGCTGGACCGTGTTGTTGGCGAAGCCGCCGCGGTTCCAGGGGGCGTCGACCGGCTGGCTGCGACCGCTGGCGTCGTACGCGCGCGCGGCGAGCGAGTAGCGCCCGGCGGCGGGTTCCCACGGCCAGGTCCACCGCACCCACCCCTGGCCGGACGCCGCCTCCAGCTCCGCCGCCGCCCAGCTGCCACCGCCGTCGACGCTGACCTCGACGGCGGTGACCGGCGCCCATCCCGACCACGCCCGGCCGTCGAGGATCGTCCGGCCGGCGCGGACGATTCGGGTGCGGGACATGAAGTCGGGGAACCCCGGCGGCCGGACGAGGGCGCGCGGCTCCATGCGGGTCAGCGGCACCCCCTCCTCGTCCGGCCGCTGCCGCAGCCGGTAGGCCTGCATCTGGAACCCGTCGAACGGCCCGGCCACCACGGTGATCCCGGTGAGCCACTTGACGTGCGCCATGCCGTACCAGCCGGGCACCAGCAAGCGCAGCGGGAAACCGTGCTGGGGCGGCAGCGGCGCGTCGTTCATCTCGTACGCGAGCAGGACGTCCTCGCGCAGGCAGTCCGTCACGGTGAGGCTGCGCTGGTAGTCCTGCTCGACCCCGCGCTCGACGCCGTGGTCCGCGCCGGTGAAGACCACCTCGGCAGCGCCGTCGCGCACCCCGGCCTCCCGGAGCACGGCGGCCAGCGGAGTGCCCGTCCACCGGGCGGTGCCGACGGCCTCGACCAGCCAGGGCTGGCTCACGGGCCGCGGGAGCAGCGCGGCCCGCCCGTTGCCGGCGCACTCCAGCGTCACCACCGCCGAGACACTCGGCCGGCGACGGATCTCGTCGAGGTCCAGCGACAAGGGCGTGTCGACGAGGCCGTCGACGACCAGCCGGAAGCCCACCGGATCGATGACCGGGACGTCGTAGTGGACCAGCAGGTAGTGCAGCCCGGCCGGCGTGACGTCGAAGGCCAGCGCCTCCAGCGGCAGACCGTGATTGCGCGCGGCGAGCTGGAGCTCCTCGGCCGAGATCCCCTCGTCCTCGTCCGCGACGCGAGCCGGCTCGCTGACCCCATGAAGATCAGTCATCGCGTGCACCCCCATCAGACGCTGCAGCCCAGGCTGCCACAGTCGACGACCGGCGCAGCACACTTCCTCGCGATACCGGTACGGACCCGCGGAGCGCGGTTCACGGCGCGCCGGGATCCGGTGCGCCAGCTGTCCCACCCAGGGCCGGGCGTATATCTGGTCGACATGGACAGCCACGGCGGCGCAGCGACCTTCTTGACCATGACCGGGTACGAGCAGGTCCGCGGCGTCGCCGCGGCGATCGCGAGCGACACCGAGTCCGCCGCGCCGGCCCCGGCGGCAGCTGAGCCCGCACCGGTGATGCTCGGGCGGCTGCCGATCGGACCATCCGGACGGTCCTAAGTGGACATCCGGGAGACGGCGACGGGGTTGCGGCCCCGGCGCCCGCTGGCCACCTTGTGCATCACGGAGGTGACGAGCTGGGGAGTGCCTACTACGCCTTCCCGGTCCTCGCACCGTCCATCAGCGCGGACACCGGGTGGTCCATCCCTGCCGTCACCGCCGGCTTCTCGATCGGTCTGGTGGTGTCCGCCGTCGCCGGCGTTCCGGTCGGCCGGCTTCTGGACCGCGTCGGCCCGCGACCGGTGATGACGAGCGGCACGCTGCTGGCGATCCCGGCGACACTGGCGCTGCCGCCGCACGGACCTTGCCGGAGTTCCCGGCCGCGTGGGTGCCGGCCGGCCCGGCCATGTCCGCCGTGCTGTACCAGCCGGCGTTCGCCGCCCTCACCCGCCGGTACGGACCGCGCCGGGTCACGGCCCTGACGATCCTCACCCTGGTCGCCGGTCTCGCCAGCACCGTCTACGCGCCGATCACCGCCGCGCTCGTGAGCACGCTCAGCTGGCAGCAGACGTATGTCGTCCTCGCCGTCGTGCTCGCCGTGATCACTCTTCCCGGCCACGTCTTCGGCCTGGGACTGCCGTGGACGCCGGCCGAACGCCAGCCGCACCGGTCCCGCGCTCCCGACGCGGTGGCCCGCAGCGGCGCCTTCATCGTCCTGGCGGCGGCGATGAGCCTGGCCGCGTTCGCCGTCTACGCGGCCGTCGTCAACCTGATCCCGCTGCTGCACCAGCCTGGCCTCACCACCGGGGGAGCCGCCGTCGCGCTCGGGCTCGGCGGCGTCGGTCAAGTCCTCGGCCGGCTCGGCTACGGCCGCCTCACCGCCGCGACGGACGTCCGGACCCGTACCGCCGTCGTCCTGGTCGCCGCGGCCGCGACCATCATCCTGCTCGGCCTGCTCCCGGGCCCGGCACCACGGACCGTCCGCGACGGCGGCTCGCTCGCCGATCTCGGCGGGTCGGCTTACCACGTCGCACTGTCCGGAAAGGTCGATGAGCTGCTCGCCGACCAGCGAGTCCGGGAAAGCTACCTCGGGATCAGCTAGCCGGCATGGCCCGGATCCTCCGGTCCGCTCAGCCGTGCGCCTCGCCGGGTGGCGGTGGCGTGAACACGCCGCGTTCGAATGCGTCGGCCGCCCGGAGCACGGTGGCGTCCTCGCCGTGCCGGCCGACGAGCATCATGCCGATCGGCAGCCCGCCGGACATGCCACACGGCACGTTCATCGCCGGATGCCCGGTCACGTCGAACGGCGCGGTGTTCGGGATCATCTCCAGCGACCGGGCGACGCGCTCCTCCAGCGGCGCGTCCGGCGAGGGGATCGGCGTCGCCTTCATCGGCAGGGTCGGCATGACCAGCAGGTCGCGGTCCGCCAGCACCTGGTCGTACGCCGCCGTGGCCGTGCGCGCGAGGTTCTGGGCCTTCGCGTAGTAGCGGCCGTGGTGCGCGCGCTGCATCCACTCGCCGGCCAGGAGGGTCAGCTTGACCGTGTCGGAGAGCTGGTCGCCGTCCAGCCGGCCGCGGGCGAAGTGGTCCATCATGCTCGTGGTGTACCGGCCCTTCCAGCCGGTCGCCATGCCCTCGCCGGCCACCATGAGCCGGGTCGCACCCTCCAGCGCGACCGCGTTCCACACCGCCATCGCCTGCCGGTGCCAGGGGATGGAGACCTCCTCGACCGAGGCGCCGAGCTTCTCGAAGTCCTGCGCGGTGCCGCGCACCGCCTCGTCGACGTCGTCCTCCGACAGTCCGGGGATCCCGAAGCCCTCCCGGACGAACGCGATCCGCAGCCCGGCCAGGTCACCGGTCAAGGCGCCGAGGTAGTCCTGGGGCTGCAGGCCGGCCTGCTGGCGGGGATCCATCCCGTCCGGTCCGGCGATGACCGACAGCATCAGCGCGACGTCCCGCGTGCTGCGGGCGATCGGGCCGAGGTGGTCCAGCGTCGTCTCGATCGGGAACGCGCCGGTGTAGGGCACCAGTCCCCAGGTGGGCTTCAGCCCGTAGGTCCCGCACCAGCAGGACGGGATGCGCACCGAGCCGCCCTGGTCGCCGCCGAGCGCCAGGTCGACCTCGCCGGTGGCCACCAGGGCCGCCGAGCCGCTCGACGACCCTCCGGTGGACCGGGTGCGGTCGTACGGGTTGCGTACCGGCCCGGTGTCGCTGGTGTGGCTGCCGCCGGAGAAGCACAGGCTCTCGCACACCGTCTTGCCCAGGATCGTGGCTCCGGCGTCGAGCAGGCGCTCGACCACGGTCGCGTCCGCCTCCGGGACGTAGCCCTCCAGGACCGAGGTTCCGTTCATCATCGGGACGCCGGCGACGCAGATGTTGTCCTTGATCGCGACCGTCCGGCCCGACAGCGGCCCGCCCGGCGCACCCTCGATCCGGGTCCGCACGTACCAGGCGCCCAGCGGGTTGTCCTCCGTGGCCGGCCGCTGCGCCGCCGACCGTGGGTAGCGCACCGCCGGGAGTGGCTCGTCGCTGGCGTCCAGGTCGTCGTACGGCGCCAGGAAGCCCTCCACCAACGCCGCCACCGCCGCCATCTGCTCCGGCGGGATCGAGAAGTGATAGTCCGCTGCGATCCGGGTCAGGTCCTCAGGGGACGGTCGGCTGACTGGCATGGCGACCTCCTCGGCAGGTACGACCTCAACGTATTCCCCCGCGCAAGGCAGCGGCCGCGCACGGGCCCCGTCCCGCCCTCGGTGGCGGCGCGGGTAGACCCGGGGCCGCCGGCGGGTGACAGTGGGTGGTGACGAGCCGGACGCGCGGAGGGGGCACGGCGGCGTGAGGCGGAGCCGAGCCATCGCATCCGCGGCGGTCGCAGTGATGCTGCCGCTGACCGCGGCGCAGGGAGGCTGTTCGCCGCCGCCCCAGCACGGTGCCGGCCGGTCGGGTGCGACCGTCATCTACGTGCAGAGCAAGGCGAGCTCGGCGTGGCCGGTGCAGCGCGCGGTATCGGTGTGGAACTCCGGTCTGCGCCGCGTGCGGCTCCGGTACGGGCGGTGCCCTGCCGGTCAGATCTGTATCCGGGTCACAGAAGCAGACCTCGGTCGGGTGAGCAGCGGGCACGGCGGCAAGTTCGGTGAGACCTTCGCGTTCCTGCGGATGGTCCGGTTGAACCGCAACGCCCGGTCCGCATCCGGGCATGATCGGCTGCAGACCACCTGTCATGAGTTGGGGCATGCGCTCGGCCGGCCGCACCGCCAGGAGTTGAGCACCTGCATGCACGCCTACATCGATCCGGGGGCCAGCACGCGCCCGGATGCCAAGGACTTCGCGGCGGTCGACGCCCGGTTCGGGACGTAGGGCGAGCGCTCGCCGGAGGAACCGGACGAAGGTGCGCTGCTGGTTGACGCCCGTATCGTCCGCCTCCGAGGAGGACCCATGGTGACAGCTGGTGCCGACCGGCCGGCAAGCCCGAACGGACCGGCCCGGCCCGCGCCGGGCGCGGCACGGTCCGACCGCTCGCCGGCCGATCCGGCCGCCGGCTTGGCCGGCGGTGCCGACGCCGGTCTGGCGGGCGGTGCCGACGCCGCCGGCCTGGCCGGCGGTGCCGACGGCCCCGACCTCGTCCGCCGCCTGGCCGGAGTGTCGCTGGACGCCGCCGCGGCCGGGGCACGCTACCGCGGCGGACCGGTACCCGCGGGCGGTCCCGACGCCGTCGCCCGGGCTGTCCGGGAAGCCTGCCCGGACGTGCTGCCCCAGGACGGCGCCGGCGCCGAGGCCGCACTGACGGCCGTCGTACGGGCTCTGGCCGCCGGCGCCGCCGACCCGGCCGATCCGCTCTGCGTCGCCCACCTGCACGGGCCTCCGCTGGCGGTGGCCGCGGCCGCCGACCTCGCGGCGAGCACGATCAATCCGTCGATGGACTCGTGGGACCAGGCGCCGGCGGCCGGCGAGCTGGAGCGGCTGGTGACCGCGGCCGTCGCCGGCTTGGCGTATCCCGGCCGTCCGTCCGCGGACGCCGTGGTCACCACCGGCGCCACCGAGTCGAACATGGTCGCGCTGCTGCTGGCGCGGGAGCGGGCGGCGGGCCCCGTGCACCTGGTCTGCTCGGACGAGGCGCACCACAGCATGCCGCGGGCGGCCTGGCTGCTGGGGCTGCCCACCGCGGTCATCGTGCCGACCCGGGACGGCCGGTTGCACCCGGACGACCTCGCCGCCGCCCTGGACCGGACCACCGGCCCGCACCTGGTGTCCGCCACCGCCGGGACCACCAGCCGCGGCATCGTCGATCCCGTGCCGGCGATCGCCGACGTCGCTGCCGCGTACGGGGCCCACCTGCACGTCGACGCCGCGTACGGCGGCGGCCTGCTGTTCAGCGACACCCGCCGGGGGCTGCTGGCCGGCCTCGACCGGGCCGACACGGTGGCGCTGGACCTGCACAAGCTCGGCTGGCAACCGCTGGCCGCAGGCTTGCTCGCTGTTGCCGACGGCGCCCTGCTCGCGCCGCTGTCGGTGCGCGCGGACTACCTGAACGCCGACGACGACATCGAGGCCGGGCTGCCCGACCTGCTGGGGCGGTCGCTGCGCACCTCCCGCCGGCCGGACGTGGTCAAGATCGCGGCCACCTTCCTCGCGCTCGGCCGGTCCGGTCTCGGCCGGCTCACCGACCGCTGCTGCGCCGCGGCCGAGGACGTGGCCGGGCAGATCGACCGGCGGCCCGGGCTCCGGCTGCTGTCCCGGCCCGAGCTGAGCACCGTGCTGTTCCGGCCGGTCGCCGCCGACCAGCTCGATGACCGGGCCGGCGACGAGCTGGTGGCCGGGATCCGCCGCTCGCTGCTGGCCAGCGGTCGAGCGGTGCTCGGTCGGGCCACGGTTGCGGGACCGGCCGGCCGCGGGCGGCTCTGGCTCAAGCTGACCCTGCTGAACCCGCACGTCACCGCCGCGGACCTGACCCGGCTGCTCGACCTGGTCGAGCAGACCACCGACCAGCTCGCCGCCGCGGCGCGCCGCGCCGCCGGCGGGCCGAGCACGCCGGGGTAGGAGGAGACGGCCCCTCAACGGGTTGAGGCGCGCCGTCACGCTGCACGACCGATTCGGTGGACCGCACCGGTCCTCGGCGTAACCCACCGCCGTGGTCACGACGGGCCGGTCGAGGTCGATTGTCGCCACGAGGAGCCCTATGGGGTTCTATGGTCGCTGCGGGGTCGAAAGACACGGATTACCGACTACGCCCGAGGTGGCGCCGATGAGAGGAACGTTCGTCCGAGCCGCGGGATGGCTTCTCGCGGCGGCATTGGCCGTGGTGTCCACCGGCTGCGAGGACGGGAGCTCCGGGGTCCAGGCATCGCCGGCTCCGGCACCCGCCTCGGCCGCCGTGATGCCCAGCGCTTCCTCCCCGACGAAGACGATGGATCCGGCACTGCTCGCCGCCGTCCAGTCGTACCGGACCTACCTCGACTCCCAGGCCAAGATCTCCATCAAAGGCACCCGGGCATTCACCGACGCCGTGCGCGCAGGCAATCTCGACCTCGCCAGGAAGCGATTCGCCCCGAGCCGCGCCGGCTGGCAACGAATACTCTGGCTCGCCTTCTACGCTCCGGACCTCGACCGGCGTCTCGATGCCAGGGCGGACGAATTCGCCAGCCCCACCGATCCGCGCTGGACCGGCTGGCACCGGTTCGAGCACGCACTGTGGGTCAGCCCGGACACGCCGGACCTCAGGAACCTGGCCGACCGACTCGATCACGATGTGAACGAGCTGCCCCGCGCCGCCGCCGCCGTGCACATCACTCCGAGCGTCATCACGACGGCGGCGCAGCGGCTGGTCGAGGACGCGGCCGCGGACAAGCTCACCGGAGCGGAAGACAGGTATTCAGGAACCGACCTCTGGGACGTGGCCGGCAACGTCGAAGGAGCGACAGCGGCGTATTCGACGCTCCGGCCCGCCCTGGAAGCGCGCGATCCCAAGCTGGCCCGGCTGTTGGACCAGCGGTTCACCGCGATGACCCGAGCACTCGCGCCGTATCGGACCGCGACCGGATACCGGCCCTACCGTTCGGTCACCGGCCCGGCGCGGGCCGACTTGCAAGCTCGCGTGGAGGCCCTCGCCGAGAGCGTGTCGGCCCTCGTCTCCGCCTTCCAGCGATAGCCGGCTGTCCGCGTCACGGCAGCGGCGGTCCGGGACCGCACGCTGCCGTGACGCCACGCCGCCGGGTCGGCATCAGGCCGCCGGGTTCTCCGCCGGCGCCGGCTCGACGTTGTGGTTGCGGGCGAACCGGTTGGTGGGGTCGTAGGCGCGCTTGACCGCGGCCAGGCGGGCGTACGTCGCGGGCGGGTACGCCGCCGCCAGGTCCGCCGCCGTCGCCGAACCCTGGAAGTTGACGTACGTGCCGGTGCCGTGGGCGGCCACGGCGCGCCACCCGACCAGCGCCCGCTCGGCCTCGGCGTCGGTTGCCGTGTCGGGCAGCATCACCATGCCGACGACCATGGCCTCCGCGTCCCGGTGGGCGAACGCCGTCGCATCCGCGGGCACCCGGCCGAACGCCCCGCCCAGGCTCCGTACCGCGATCACGGTCGGGTGCGCGGCCGCGTGCATGCGGGTCATCGCCCCGATCACGGCGTCGTCGAGGGTCGGGACCAGGGCGTTGCGGACGACCAACCGGAGGCCCGGCGGGTGCTGGCCGTCCTCGAGGATGTCCGGGTAGCGGCGCTCGGCGAGGTTCGCCCTGGTCACCGTTCCCAGCTCGAACAGGGGTTCGGTGGCCGCGTCGACGTGGGCCGCGGTGGTGCCGGGGTCCCCGGCGTAACAGAGCAGGACGGTCGCCGCCGCCGGCGCCCCCGGCATCAGCACCAGGGTGCTGGACAGCTCCTCCGGGGCGAGTCGCATCGCATCCCGCCAGCGGACGAGCAGGTCGGCCGGGTCGTCGAGGCGGTAGGCCACGGACCCGAAATGCAGGTTCGTGACCGGCTGGGCGACGAAATCGAAGTCGACCACGACGCCGAAGTTGCCGCCGCCGCCGCGCAGCGCCCAGAACAGCTCGGGGTGGTCGTGCTCCGAAGTCGTCAGCAGCCGCCCGTCCGCGGTCACCACCCGGGCGCCGACCAGGCTGTCGATCGCCAGGCCGTCCCGGCGCACCATCCAGCCGACCCCGCCACCCAGGGTGAGGCCACCGACGCCGACGCTGCCGGTGTCACCGGCGGTGATGCCCCAGCCGTACGGATCGAGTGCGGCGGCCACCTGGCCCCAGGTCGCACCGCCGCCGACACGTACCAGCCGGCGGCCGGCGTCGAGGACCCGGACGTCGTCGAGATGCGACAGGTCGATCACCATCCCGCCGGTGTTGGTGCTGTGCCCGAGCGGGCTGTGCCCGCCCGATCGGACGGACACGGCGAGGTGGTGCCGGGCGGCGTGGGCGAGCGCGGCCGCGACCTCGTCCGGGTCGCGGGGACGGGTCACCAGCGCCGGCTCGCCGGTCGCGAAGAACACCCGCGCCGCGGCCTCGTACCCGTCGTCCCCGGGCCGCACCGCCTCGACGGTCAGGTCGGTGTGTTGCAGGCTCATCGGATCTCTCTCCTCGGTCATGTATGGACCCGACCGATGGTTCGCGGATCCGCGTGGCAGCGCGTCGGCCCGGGGACGTCACTTCCGGCTACCGGCCGGACAGGCCGTCGCGGCGGCGGATACCACCCCGGGAGTGGGCCCGGCGTACTCCCTCGGTGGGACGTCTGAACCCGGCCGCGGTTCTACGATCGAAACCATGCGGACCGATCGCGGACGGCAGAGGCTCTACGCCACCGGCTGGCTGGTGTCGGCCGCGGTGAGCGCGGTCGCCTTCGTCCAGTGGCACGCCCACATGCGGGAGGTGGAACGGCGCGCCGAGGAGGCCGAGCGCACCCGCGACGAGGTCGCCCGGCGCCGGGCCGTGGAGGAGCGACTCCGGATCGCCCGCGAGCTGCACGACTCGCTGACCCACAGCATCTCGGTGATCAAGGTGCAGGCCGGTGTCGCCGCGCACCTGGCGAAGAAGAACGGCGAGGAGCCGTCCGACGCGCTGCTCGCGATCCAGGAGGCCAGCAGCGACGCGGTCCGCGAACTGCGCTCGACGCTCGACGTGCTGCGCCGGGAGGACAACCTCAACGGCAGCGGGGTGGACCAGCTGCCGGCGCTCGTGGAGCGGGCGCGGTCCTCCGGGCTGCCGACCACCTACACCGTGCTCGGTGACCGCCGCCCGCTGTCGCCGGAGGTCGACCAGGCGGCGTACCGGGTCGTGCAGGAGGCGCTGACCAACGTCAGCAGGCACGCGGGCGAGGCGACCGCCTCGGTGCAGCTCGCCTACGACACGCGCACGCTCACCGTTCGGGTCGAGGACGACGGGGCGGGATCGCAGCGGCCGCCGGTGCCCGGGTACGGGCTGGTCGGGATGCGGGAGCGGGTCACCGCCCTGGGCGGGCGCCTGCGGGCGGAGCCGGGTGCGTCCCGCGGGTTCACGGTGCTCGCCGAACTGCCGATGAACGGGGCGGCGTGATCCGGGTGGTGCTGGTCGACGACCAGCCGCTGATCCGGACCGGGATCCGTGCGCTGCTCGACGCCGAGGACGACATCGTCGTGGTGGCGGAGGGAGCCAACGGCCGCGAGGGAGTCGCACTCGCGCGAGAGCACCTGCCGGACATCGTGCTGATGGACGTGCAGATGCCCGAGGTGGACGGCATCGAGGCCACCCGCCGGATCGCCGGCGACGAGCGGCTCGCCGACGTGCACGTGGTGGTGCTGACCAACTACGGCCTCGACGAGTACGTCTTCAACTCGCTGCGGGCCGGCGCGTCCGGCTTCGTCGTCAAGGACACCGAGCCGGCCGACCTGCTGCAGGCGCTGCGGGTCACCATGCGCGGCGACGCCCTGCTCTCCCCCGCCGTCACCCGCCGGCTGATCAGCGAGTTCGTGGCCCGGCCCGCGGAGGTGTTCGCGTCGGCGGACCTCGACCTGCTCACGAACCGCGAGCGCGAGGTCGTCGCGCTGGTCGCGCACGGCCTGAGCAACGACGAGATCGCCGAGCGGATGGTGCTCAGCCCGCTCACCGCGAAGACCCACGTGAGCCGGGCCATGACGAAGCTCGGCGCCCGCGACCGCGCGCAGCTCGTCGTCTTCGCGTACCAGTCCGGTCTGGTCGCCGCCCGCACCGCCTGACGGACCGGGGTGGTGACCCGACGGGGGCGTTCCTCACGATGCCGCGCTGACGTCGGGTCGGTCGTCGGCTGTTCGCGAACGACCGCGGCGGGAAGGGACTGCGTGGCGCCGAGGTCGTTCGGGTACGGCCGCTGTCAGTGCGCCGTCCGACGGGATCAGGCGTCGAAGGCGGTCGGGTTGATCCAGTCGGCCGAGGTCATGACCCACCAGTCGTCGGCCACGCCACGCCGGGCGTACTCGTACGGCATCCAGCCGTAGCCGTCCTCACCCCAGGTGCGGCCCCAGGAGTTGCGGATGCGGAACGCGCCGGTCTGCTTCTCGCCGTCGATCGGGTTCGTGACGATGCGGTCGTCGTCGTAGCCGGCGACCACGACGGCGTGCCCGCCGAGGACGCCCTCGCCTGTGCTCGGGTACGGGATGTCGCCGGGCGACTCGGGGTTGCGGATGCTGCTGTAGACGGTGAAGCCGAACATCGCCGGCAGCCCGGCGGCCAGGTGCGTCTTGATGTCCTGCACGAGCTGGTCGCCGGAGGTGCCCGGCTGGTCGAGTCGGAAGTAGGTGACCGCCTTGAACGACTGGCCGAAGGCGTAGTCGAACGCCGGCGGCTCGTCGTCGAACTTGGCGATGTCGTACGGCCAGTAGCGCTCCGGCGGCATCCCGAACAGCGCCAGGGCGCCGATCGTCGAGCGCAGGTAGGCGCCGGTGTCGCCGGTCAGGCCCAGGTATTCGCGGGTGACCTTGTAGAGGAACAGCCGGGACATGTCCACGTACGTGTTGAACGACCGCCGCTGGTAGTACTCGACGATCCCGCAGGCGGCGTTGGCCGTGCAGGAACCGAGCTCGCCCTGGTCCTCGACCGGCGAGAAGTAGGCCCGCAGGTCGACGGCGGACGGGGCCGCGGCCGGCGCGTCGCCGTCGGTCAGCCGGGCCAGCGCGGTCGAACCGCTGGCCGCGAGCAGCTCGCGCACTTGCGGGGCGTCCGCGGGATAGTCGCGGACATCGGGATGGTCGCGCAGCCATCCCATGCCCTTGATGCCGTTCGGCAAGGTGATCGTCGTCGTCATGGCTCCTCCAGCCGTGGTGCGACGGGTACCAGTACTGGAACTGAGCCGCGTACCGGTCGATCGGATACACGACGGCGCGTACGGTCGCCGGATGGGTTCCCTGGCGGACGACGGCCTGGCCGAGTTCGTGTCGCGGCCCGGGCCGTCGATCGGCGGGATCGAGGTCGAGGCGCTGCGGGCACAGTCGGCCGAGCGGGCCCGCGGCCGGGCGCCGGGGCCCGCCCTGGACACGGTCGCCGACCTCGAGGTGGCCGGCCGCCCGGCCCGGCTCTACCGGCCGGTGCCCGGGGCGCTGCCGCTGGTCCTCTACCTGCACGGCGGCGGCTGGACCATCGGCAGCCTGGACACGTTCGACCGGGTGTGCCGGCGGCTGGCCGCCGGGTCCGCGACGGCGGTGCTCGCGCTGGACTACCGGCTCGCGCCCGAGCACCCGTGGCCGGCGTCGGTCGACGACACGGTCGGCGCGCTGGGGTGGGTCGCCCGCCGGCCCCCGGCACTGGATCCGGTCACCGGCCGGATGGCGGTCGTCGGGGACAGCGCCGGCGGCACGCTGGCCGCGCTCGCCTGCCTACGGCTGCGGTCCGAACAACCGCCGGCGCTGCCGGACCTGCAGGTCCTGCTCTACCCGAACACCGACCTGACCGGCTCCTCCCCGTCGATGCGGGAGAACGCCACCGGTTTCGGGCTGACCGCCGACGACGTGCGGACCTTCGCCCGCTACTGGGTGCCGGACGAGACCCGCTGGGCGGACCCGGGCGTCAGCCCGCTGCACGCGCCGGACCTCACCGGACTGCCGCCCGCGCTGATCGTGACCGCCGAGTACGACCCGCTCCGGGACGAGGGCGAGGCGTACGCCCGGCGGCTGGCCGAGGCCGGCGTCGAGGTCGAGCTGCGCCGCGAGCCCGGCCTCATCCACAACTTCCTCATGCTCGACGAGGTCTCCCCGGCCAGCGCCGCCGCCGCGGACCACGTCGCCGCGGAGTTGCACGACCGCCTGAACCGGTAGCGGGCGGGCGCTGCTACCTCCCCGGTGCGGACGGGATCGTCGTCGTGCCGGGCGAGCAGCCGACCGGGAGCGCCGCGTCCGGCTCCGGTGGCGATGCGGCCGGACGTCGCTGCGGCCGCAGCTGGAGGACGGCGACGGAGGACAGCACGATGAGTCCGCCGACGAGCTGCACCGGCGTCAGGAACTCGTTCAGCGTCAGCGCCGCGAGCGCGGTGGTCACGACGGGTTCGAAGGTCGAGAGGATGGCCGCGGTCGAGGGGCCGGTCCGGCGCAGGCCGGCGAAGAAGGCCAGCATCGCCATGACGGTGGACATGACGGCGATGCAGGCGATCCAGACCCACCCGACCGAGCCGAAACGGACGTCGATCCCGCCGGTCGCGACCGACCGGACGGCGAGCGCGGCGGATGCCCCGGTCATCACCAACGCCGCGAGCACCACCGGGGACAACCGGTGCACCGCCGTGTCGGCGACGAGGATGTAGCCGGTGTAGGTGACGGCGGCTCCGAACGCCAGGGCCACCCCGATCCGGTCGACGCTGAACCCGCCCGCGCCGAGCAGCACGAGCACGGTCCCGGCGGACGCGACAACGAGGGCGGCGAGCCGTCCCGGTGTCAGCGCCTCCCGGCCCAGTGCGGCGGCGGCGACGGTGACCAGGGCCGGGTACGTGTAGAGCACCAGGGCGACCAGCGAGGCGTCGATCCGCTGCAGGGCGGAGAAGTAGAGGGTCGCCTGGGTCGCGTACCCGACCGCGCCGAGGCCGAGCGCCGTGACCACCAGCCGGACCCGGCTCGTCCCGGCCGGAGACGCAGAGACCGCGGAGGTCGTGCGGAGACCGGGCCGGAGCGCCAGCAGCAGGCCGAGCAGCACAGCCGCGACGGTGAACCGCAGCAGGAGCAGCGCACCAGGCGAGACGCCGGCCGCGTAGGCGAGCTTGCCGAAGATCGCCATCGCGCCGAAGCACGCGGCCGAGAACAGGCACAGTGCGGGACCCACGGCCCAAGCCTCGACGGCGATTCCCGTCACGTCCAGTGACGGTTATTGGATTGGTCTCGTTAGAGTTCCTACATGGTCGCGTTCGATCTGCGCCGGCTCCGGATGCTCCGCGAGCTGGAGGAGCGAGGCACCCTCGCCGCCGTCGCGGCCGCGCTCGGCTACACGCCGTCCGCGATCTCCCAGCAGCTCAGCGTCCTGGAGAAGGAGGTCGGGGTGCGGCTGCTCGACCGGGCCGGTAGGGGCGTTCGGCTGACCGACGCCGGCCGGCTGCTGTCCCGGCACGCCGGCGTGCTGCTGGCCGAGGCGGATGCCGCCCGCGCCGACCTGGCCGCGCTGACCGGCGAGATCCGCGGCACCGTACGGGCCGGCGGCCTGCAGTCCGCCACCCGCCGCCTCCTCATCCCGGCCGTGGCGCGCATGCGCGCCGACCACCCGCACGTCCGGCTGGAGATCTCCGAGCTCGAGCTCGAGCAGGCGCTGCCCGAGCTCCGGCTCGGCGCGCTCGATCTGGTCGTCAGCGACGAGTACGCCGGCCACCCACGCCCCCGGCCGGCCGGGCTCACCTTCGAACCGCTGCACGAGGAACCGCTCAGGCTCGTGCTGCCGGCAGCGCACCCCTGCGCCGAGCACGGCGGACCCGTCGCGCTGGCCGCGCTGCGCGAGGACGTCTGGGTCGCCTCGGCGACCGGCACCGGCCACCACGCGCTCGTCGTCGGCACCTGCCGTTCCCTCGGCGGCTACGAACCCGACCTGCGGCACCGCTCCAACGACGCCGACGTCCAGCTCGAGCTCGTCCGCCGGACCGGCGCCGTCGCCCTGATGCCGACGCTCGCCCTCCCCGCAGCCGACCCGGCGATCGCCGTCCGCGACATCAGCGAGGCGGCCATCACCCGGCGGCTCATGATCATCACCCGGGACGGCCGCACACCGCCCGCCCTCGACACCTACCTGGCCACCGTCCGCGACCAGGCCCGGCTGGCTACGACTGCCTAGCCTGCACGGACAGTTCGCCGACGATCAGCGGAACCGTCGCGGTGGCACCGAGCGCGACGAGGCGGACGTACCGGGCCGGCCGGCCGTCGCCCGCGACGACATCGCTCAGGGTCGGCGACGAGACCGTGGCGATCGTCCGCCAGGTGGTGCCGTCCGTGGAGGCCTCCACCCGCTCACCCGCACTGCGGGTCGGCATGGTGACCCCCTTGCCGCCGGTCGTCGAGGCGAACGTGGTCACCGCCGAGCGGGTGACGGTCACGGTTCCGAGCGGCACCGCCGTGCCGAGATCCACCCGGATGCTGGCGTCGGCGGTCGGGCCGATCCACTGGGTGATGTCGGTGCCGTCGGCGGCCGCCTCGGCCGGCTCGGCGGTGGCCGGGTCGGCCAGCGTCGGCTTGCACCGCGCCACGTCGGTGGTCGGGGTGAGATCCGGCCGGCGGGTCGGCAGCACCAGCGGCGCGCCCGGCGCGACGGTCTTGGCCCCGGACGGGGTGTCCACCGCGACCGCGCCGCCGGAGAGCAGCGAGACCACCGTCCGATGTGGACCGACCGAGATGCGCAGCACGCGGCCGCGCCAGTGCAGCGCCGAGACCGTGACGCCGGTCAGCTGCGGCGGCAGGCTCGGGTCGAGCCGGAGCCCGTCGGCGCGCCACCGGAAGCCGGTGTAGCCGTACAGGAACTCCTGCAGGAAGCCGCCCGCCCCGGTGGTGAAGGTGAACGCGCCGCCGGTGCGCGCCTCGGAGAACTGGTCGTACGGCGGGCGCATGAACGGGTCGACGCTGCGCCGGGTGAACGTGAAGGCCGGGCAGCCGGGCAGGTCGAGCTGGGAGCTGAGCACCGAGTGGATCGCGTCGGTCATCGACGGTCCGCCCGGGTCGGTGCGCGGGACGTAGTAGTCGAGGTCGGCCTTCGTGACCGCCGCCGGCTGCGGGTTCTCCCACGGGTAGGCGAGCAGCGTCACGTCCGCCTGCTTCACCGCGTCACCCGGGTAGCCCTGGTATTCGGGGTGGATGCCGAGGTTGGGGTCGAACAGCACCCGCAGCTTGTCGGCCACCGCGGCCCACTGCGGCGAGGCCGGCCGGCCCACCAGGCTCGCCGCCCGGGTCGCGAACCGCAGGGCGTCCCGCGCGGCGACGTTGGTGTAGACGCTGTCGTCGACCTGCTCGACGTACTCGTCCGGCGGGATGACCGTGTTGATGCTGTAGCTGCCGTCGGAGTTGCGGGTGGCCCGGCTGACCCAGAAGTCGGCGATGCCCTTGAGCACCGGCCAGCCCTTGGTCGCCAACCACCTGCGGTCGCCGGTGGCCAGCCAGTACTGCCACATGGCCAGCGACACGTCCGCGCTCACGTGGATCTCGAACAGGCCGGTGTTCGCCCACGTCGGCGTGTCCTCGCCGCCGGAGAACGCGCTCTCCCACGGATACCGGGCGCCCGACCAGCCGGTCTCGGCGGCGTACTTGTAGGCGGCCCGCAGCCGGTCCACCCGGTACTGCAGGCTCTGCGCCGCGATCGCGGGCTCGGTGGCGAGCAGGGACGGGTACATCCAGGTCTCGGAGTCCCAGAAGACGTGGCCGTTGTAGCCGTCGGAGGACAGTCCGCCGGGTGACGGCGCCCACGGCGTGTCGTCCCGCACGCTGGCGAGCAGGGCGAAGAAGGCCGAGCGCACCTGTCGCTGCAGCCGGGCGTCGCCGGACACGACGATGTCGGACCGCCAGAGCGCCGCCCACGCCGCGTCGGAGCCGGTACGCATGCGGTGGTAGCCCAGCCGCGCCTCGTCCTTCGACACGGCGACCGCGGTCGAGAACGGGTCGGCGGAGTCGGCGCTCACTGCCACGCCGATCGCCTTCGTGACGGTGTAGCTCTGACCGGACTTCACGCGGAACCTGACGTCCTGCCCGGCGCTGACCGAGTCGGCCGTCGGTGCCGGCTTGACCGAGGCGCCCTTCGGCGGGACCACGGTCGAGGCGACGGTGGCGGTCATGCCGAGGCCGACCGAGGACAGCTTCACCCACTGGGTGGCCCCGTGGTGCCCGGTGCCCTGGCTGGTGACCATCTCGGCCGCCTGCCCGTCCAGCAGGTCGGTGACCGTGACCGGTCCGGTGAAGTGCGGCACCAGCCGCAGCCGCACCATCGCCGCGTGCCGGTGCACCCGGTCGGGCGTGACGTCGTACCGGAGGTCGACCGTACGGCCCGCGGTGGAGGTCCAGGTGACCTCGGTCGTGAGCGTGCCGGTGCGGACGTCGAGGCTCTGCCGGTAGGCGTCGACATGTCCCGAGCGCAGCGAGTAGCGACCGCTGCCGTCGTCGTACGACAGCGTCGACCAGGCCGGCAGCGCGGCCCGTCGCTCGATCGGCGTCGACGGAGGCAGGCCCGGCGGGGTCGGCGGCACCGACTTCGCGTAGAAGCCGTGCACCTGTGACTGGGTGGGCAGCGTCCGGTCGGGCAGCTGCACCTCCGCGAACCCCTGGCCCTCGGCGGGTTGGCGGCCGGCGAGGTAGCCGTTGCCGACGAACGCGGGCGCGAAGCCGGGGCCACCGGGCTGGGTCGTCGTCAGCACGAAGCCGGGATCCGCCGGGCCGGTCGCCGGCGCGCTCCCGGCCGCCGACGCGCTCCCGGCCGCCGGCGCGCTCCCGGCCGCCGGCGCGGCCTGGACGCCCGGGGCGGCCACCAGGGACAAGCCGGCGCTGCCGGCAGCCAACAGGACGAGCACCCGGATGCGCATCGAGTACGCCCCCTCGGTGTAGAGACGTGATGTCCGCGCCCTTCCCATCCGACGACGGATGAAACGTCGCACCGAGCAGGAGTGGGCGCGGGTCAGGCCCGGGGCACCTCGCGCATGCGCAGGTATTGCGTGACCCCGGCGAGCCTGCGCTCGATGAACCGGGCCGGCTGCGGCGCCGGCCGGAGCTCGGGATCGGTGACGAGTTCGGGCTCCACGAGCTGCACGACGCGGCCCCGCGTCTCGAGCGAGCAGGAACCGGCGGCGAGGATGTTCTTCACCCACTGGGCGTCCGACCCGTAGGTGAGGAAGAACAGGTAGGCCTCGCCCTCCCGGAAGACGTTGACCGGCGTCTCGTAGACCCGTCCCGAGGTGCGGCCCCGGTGGATGACGACACCGAACGCCGGCAGCCGCCGCGCGAGCGGGCGGAGGACCGGATCGACGTAGCGCGTGGCCACCCGGCGCAGCCGCCACGCCCGAGTTCGGCTCATGCGTCGAACCCTAGTCACTGGTCGCGGCACCGGTGCTGCCACGACCGCTGCCGGCAGGACCGTGACACCGGCGCGGTGGTGCCGCCAGGATGGTGTCGTGGACAGCGTGGACCGACCCGGCGAGCGCCGCGTCCGCGAGCTCAGGCTCGCCGTCACCGCGGCGGACTGGGCCGCCGCCGTCGCGTTCTACCGGGATCAGCTTGGCCTGCCGCAACTCGCGGACTTCTCCTCCGACCGCGGGCGGGTGGTCCTGCTCGACGCGGGTCGGGCCACCCTCGAGCTCGTCGACGCCGACCAGGCCGCGTACATCGACGAGGTCGAGGTGGGTGCCCGCGTCGCCGGACATGTCCGGGTCGCGTTCGAGGTCGACGACGTCGACGCGGCCACGCGCACGCTCGCCGGCGCCGGCGCGGAGGTCATCGCCGAACCCACCCGCACGCCGTGGAACTCCCGCAACGCGAGGCTCGAGGCCCCGGCCGGGCTCCAGCTCACCCTGTTCGAAGAACCCACTGGGCGTTGACGGCCGGCCGGCGAACACGCCGGTCAGTTGGTGAGGGTGCCGCGCAGGACGCTCTCCGTGGAGTGGGTCTGGTCGCCGTCGTACGGCTCGGCGGAGATGTCCACGATGTGGTAGGTGCGCAGGTCGAGAGTCGGCGGCAGCGGCAGGGCCGCGGTGGACCGCGGACCGAGCACGCCGACGGACACCATGTTCCGGCTGCCGTCGAAGACCCAGACCTCGTAGTAGCCCGACTGCAACGGCAGCCCGTGCGCGGTCACGTCGAGGGTGGGGCCGTCCGGGCCCTGCACCACCACGGCGCGGCCGCTGACCCCCGCTGGGCCGCCGGCCACCGCGGAGAGGGCCGCCGACGAGCCGGTCGTCGGCACCGAACCGGACTGCCAGGGCTGGAGCACACCGAGCGTGGCCACGACGCCGACGGCAGCGGCGGCCGCGAGCGCCGCGACCGGCCGGACCCACCGGCGGCGGGTCCGGGACGGTGGCGTCGGTCGGCCGGCCGCCGGGTACCGCTGCGGCTCGATGCCCGTCTCCGCGGCGATCCGGTCCCACACGACCGGCGGCGGCGCCGGGGCGTCGCGGTGCTGGACGCCCTCGCGGGCGAGCGTGGCGGTGTGCCGCAGCGCGTCGACCTCGGCCCGGCAGGCGCGGCACCTGCCGAGGTGGTCGGCGACTGTGGCGTCCGCTGGCTCGCCCAGCGTCTCACCGAGGGCGAGGAGCGCCAGCTGATCCGGGTCCACGTGCTGCACCGTCCACCTCCCATCTCCTCCGCAGCCTGGTCAGTCCCCGCCGGAGGTGGCTCTTGACCGTACCGAGCGGCAGGCCCGTGACCCCGGCGATCTGGACGTGGGTGAGGTCGTCGAAGAAGGCGAGCTCCACCACGCGCCGCTGCTCGCCGGAGAGCCGGCTCAGCTCGTCCAGCACGACGATCTGGTCGACCACCCGCTCCGGGCCGAGCTCCTCCGAGTATGCCTGTGTCGGCTGGCGGAGGATGGCGTCAGCGACGCTCTGCTCCCGCCGCAGGGCCCGCAGCCGGTCGACGGCCTGCCGGCGCGCGATGCCGAGCAGCCAGCCGGCGAGCGTGCCGCGGTCGGGGTCGTAGGTCTGCCGGCCCCGCCACGCGGCGACGAACGTGGCCTGGGTCAGGTCCTCCGCGTCGGACCGGATGGGCAGGCAGGCGAGACCGACGGAGTGCACCAGCGCGCCGTAGCGGTCGTACATCTCCCGCAGCGCCGTGTCGTCGCCGGACCGGAACCGGTCCGCCAGCAGCTGTTCGGGCAGCTGGTCGTCCGCGGCGTGCCGTCGCGTCCGCTCCCCCTCGGGAATCACGGCGCACCGTCCGGAACCGCGGTCACCGCGACGTTGTCCAGATAGGAGCCGACGTCCTCCCGGAACCCACCGCCGCAGGTGACGAGCGTCATCCGCGGCGCCCCGGTGCGGGCGAAGAGCCGGTCGAGCGGGACCTCGCCCTTGGGCCACTCCTCCCGCGCGACGACGCGGTACCGGCGGGTGCGGCCGTCGCTGCCGTGCACCACGACCGGGTCGCCGGGACCGAGCCGGCGCAGTCGGAAGAACGCGCCGCGGCCCTGCTCGGCCGAGTCGACGTGTCCGGAGAGGACGGTCGAGCCGGCCGGGTCGCCGGGCCGCGGCCCGTACCGGTACCAGCCCACGGCCGCGACGTCGGCCGGGATCTGCAGCGTGCCCCGGTCGTCGACGCCGACCGGACGGATCGCCGCGCTCACGCCGAGCGAGGGCAGGTCCACCCGGACCGGGACCGCACCAGGGACGGGACGGCCGGCACCGACCCGGCCGTCCCGTACCGGCACGACACGTGCGCCGGCCATCCCGCGCACCCCTGCGTCCGCCGCCCGCCCGGGCGGCGCGGCCCGCCCGGGCGGCGTGGCTCGCGCCGACGGCGCAGCGTGCCCGGACGGCGTCGCCTGCGCGAGCGCCTCCGCGGCCGTCGCGCCGACCGTCCGGGGAGACCGGGTGAGGACCCAGCCGACCGGCGCGGTGACGGCGACGAGCACGCCGACGACCACGAGCACGATCGAGCCTTGGCGGCGCATTCGGCGGTTCCTCCACGATCGGCCGGCGGGTCTTCACTCTGCGGTCAACGGCGGGTGGCCGCCAGTCGAGCCGCGCCGCCGGCAGCCACGAGCAGGCCAACGGCGACGGTCACCGGCAGCCAGGCCGGGACGCCGCCGTCGTCGGCGAGCCCACCGGACCCGGCCGGCACGCCACCGGGCGCGGAGTGCAGCCCGCTGATCGTCTGGACTACCAGGCCCAGGGTCTTCTGGTCGGCCGAGCCGACGGCGTAGACGATCGTCGCGCTGCCCTCGGCCAGGTCCAGCGTCGCCGGGCCGATGACCACGGTGCTCGTACCGGCCAGGACGACGTCTGCCCGCACCGATCCGGCCGGCACGGTCAGCTCCTGCTGCCGCGGGTTGGTGAGACCGCGCACCACCGGAGTCCCGCCGGCGCGCACGTCGACCGCCGGCGCGGCTGCCGTGTGCCGCACGACCAGCCTGGCCTGCCCGGCGGCGACCCGGGACACGTCGTTCACGTACGGGGTCAGGACCGGCTTGCCGGCCGTGTCGAGGTGGGCGACCAGGCTGACGTTCGCGCCGGCGGGGACGGTCGCGGTCGCGCTGATCACCGGGTTGCCGGTGCCTGCCGTGTTCGCGGCCGGGAACACCCGGACCTGGTAGGAGCCGGCCGGCAGCGACAGCGGGCCGGCGACCTTGCCCGGCTGGAAGTCCCGCAGCGTGAGCTTGCCGTTGACGAACACGTTGACCGGCGTCTTGGGGATGCCGTGCACGACGCTGACCGACGCGTTGTCGGCGGCAGCCGCGACGCCTCCCAGGCCGAGCATCGCGAACCCGGCAGCGAGGCCGAGCACCGCGAGTGCGGCAATGCGCTTCATCCGTCCTCCCGGAACGAGGTGACTTGTCACGGCCACTACGCCCGGTCCCGCCCGCAGGGATGCACCCGACCCGGCAATTACCCGATCCGGCCGCACCTGCATCCGTGGGACGCCGCCGCGCCGTAGAGGCAGTGCACCGTTCCGACGCGACGAAGGGATACCCATGAACGGCCTTCTCCGGACCCTGGCCGCCACCGCGGTGGCGGGCGCGACGCTGCTGGCCGGCGGCCTGACCGGCACCGCCGCGGCGGCGCCGGCCGCCGCGACCCCGCTGGTGGGCGGCACGACGACGGTCACCACCGGCCCCGGCATCGCCACCACCCTGCTCCGCAACGGCATCGTGCCGCTGGCCGTGCCTCCGGGGCGGCAGTCGGTCGGCTACGGCCGCGGCGGCCTCACGACGTCGTTCTCGTTCCCGGTCACCGGCGGGGCGGTCGACCTGAGCTCCCTGGCCGGCACCATCGAGCACCGCGGGGGCATCGTCTTCGTCAACCTGCGCAACGGCAAGCGGCTGACCGTCAGCAACTTCGTCATCGACACCCGGACCGGCACGCTGACCGCCAGGGTCAACCGGACCGCGACCCGGGTGCCGGTCTTCACCCTCGACCTGTCCGCGGCGACCGTGTCCGCCTCGGGTGGCCGGGTGAAGGTCGGCAACATCGACGTGCGGCTGACGGCCGTCGCGGCCGGTGCCCTGAACCAGGCCCTCGCCACCCACGTGTTCGCGGGCGGCCTAGACCTCGGCACCGCCCGTACGACCCTGCGCGTCTGACAACCGGCGCCGACCGCCGGCACGACGCCGCCCGCGGCCGTCGGTCCACTGTGGACCGACGGCCGGCGGGCCGGCTGGTCAGGGACGGATCTCGATGATCCGGTTGACGGGCGCCTCGACGGCACGCCGGAACCGGCTGAACCCGCCCTGGACGGCGACCGCGCGCAGTTGCTCGTCGGTCGCCTGCGCGCCGAGCGCCCAGCCACCGGGCTGTGACCGCGCCGACGGCGTGCACACCAGCGTCGAGGCCGAGTAGAACAGCCGGCCGATCGGGTTGAGGTTCGCCGCCACGCAGTCACCGGCCATCGGCTCGACGAGCAGCCAGGTGCCGTCCTCCGCCAGCGACGACCGGATGTGCCGGGCGGCTCCGACCGGGTCGCCCATGTCGTGCAGCGCGTCGAAGATGCACACCAGCGCGTAGTCCTCGCCCGGGTAGTCCTGGGCGGCGGCGACCTCGAAGCGGACCCGGTCGGCCACGCCGGCCTTCTCGGCGGCGACGCGAGCCGCCTCGATCGACGGCGCGTGGCTGTCGAACCCGACGACCGTCGAGTTCGGGTAGGCCTGGGCGAGCAGGATCGTCGACGCGCCGTGCCCGCAGCCGACGTCGGCGACGGTCACGCCGTTGCGGAGTTTCGCCTCCACCCCGTCGAGCGCGGGAATCCAGCTCGACACGAGGTTCGCCGCGTAGCCCGGGCGGAAGAACCGCTCGACCCCGACATAGAGGTCGTGGTGGTGCTCGCCCCACCCGAACCCGGCGCCGGTCCTGATCGCCTCGGCCAGCCGCTGCTCGTCCTTGAACAGCGCCGCGGCCAGGAACACGCCGGCGGTGAGGAAGGTCGGCGAGTCCTCGTCGGCCAGGCAGGCCCGCTGCGCCGGCGTGAGGTGATACCGGCCGGTCTTCGGGTCGTACTCGCAGTAGCCCGACGCGGCCTGCGCGTTCAACCACTCCGCGGTGTAGCGCTCGTCGCAGCCGGCGGCCGCGGCGATGTCGTGCGCGGTCGCCGGGCCGACCTCGGCGACGGCCCGGTAGAGCCCGAGCCGGTCGCCGATGACCACGGTGACGGCGTGATGGGCCGCGCCGAGGTCGGTGACGAACCGGTGGACGAACTCGCCCACCGCGGCCTCGTCCAGCTCGTTGGTGACGGTCGTTGTCATCTGGTCCTCCTTCTGGGACGGACGGGTCGGTCGCCGTACGCAGCTACGGCGTGTCCCTCAACTGGCGGTGGATGCCGGCGGTGGCCAGGCGGCGTCCGGCGCGGCTGGGGAGAAGCCGGTGCCAGAGCTGTACCGGCGATGACGACAAGGCCGCCGGCCGTCGTCCCGGCGCCGCCAGGTCGTGGGGAGACACGCCCTCGGTGCGACGGACGCGCGTGGTCGCGGCTGACCGCCGCTCGGCCCGGCGGGCGCGGCGCATCCGGATGGCGAGGCGCTCGTCCTCGGCGGCGACGAGCAGTTCGGCCTGCCGGGCGGCGACGAGATCGCCGGTCATCAGGCTGGTGAGCATCGGAGGCTCCTTTCGTCGCCGTCGAGACTCGCCGCCGCGGCGACCGCTGCCATCCGTGCCGACCACGGGTTCACCACGGAGTCGGCACCGACTTCGGCCCGCGGACGGCAAGATGAGGCCGTGAGCCAGGTGGTGGCCCGGGTGTCCGAGCGCGAGGCGGAGGTGCTCGCCGCGCTCGGCGAGCACCTGTCCAACGCGCAGATCGCCGGCCGCCTGCACCTGTCCGTCCGGACGGTCGAGACGCACGTGTCGTCGTTGCTGCGCAAGCTGGACGTGCCCGACCGGCGGGCGCTGGCGGCGCTGGCGCCCACCCTGGTGGCCGCGGAGTCGCGGGGTGCGGCCGGTGTGGTGCGTGGCCTGCCCGCCACCTGGACGCCGTTCGTCGGGCGGACGCGCGAGCGGGCGGAGCTGATCGCCGCGCTGGAGACGTCCCGGCTGGTCACGCTGCTCGGCCCCGGCGGCGTCGGCAAGACCCGGCTGGCGGCGGAAGTGGCGCGCGACGTGGCGCCGACGCTGCCGCTGGGCGCGATGTTCGTCGAGCTGGTCAGCACGCGTCCGGGCTTCTTCGTCCAGACGGTGGCGTCGGTGCTCGGCGTGACCGAGCGGTCCGGCCAGGCGCTGCGGGCGGCGGTGCTCGCCCGGCTGCGGCCGGGACGGTCCCTGCTGGTGCTGGACAACTGCGAGCACCTGGTCGACGACGTTGCCGACTTCCTGACGACGCTGCTCGGGGAGACGGCCGAGCTGCTCGTACTGGCGACGAGCCGGGAGCGCATCGGCGTGCCCGGTGAGCGGGTGGTGCCGCTGTCCGGGCTCTCGCTCGTCGCGCAGTCGACCGGCGGATCGGCGGAGTCCGAGGCGGTGGCGTTGTTCTTCGACCGCGCCCGACTGCTCGACGCGCAGTTCGACGCCGACCCCGCTGCCGTGGGCGAGCTGTGCGCGCAGCTGGACGGGATGCCGCTGGCGATCGAGCTCGCCACCGCCCGCAGCGCGACGCTCGGCCTCACCGGGCTGCGCGCCGGCCTCAGCGATCGGCTCCGGCTGCTCAGCGGCGGCCGCAGCGGGGACGAGCGGCACCGGTCGCTGCGGGCGGTGCTCGACTGGAGCCACGAGCTGCTCGACGACGAGGAACGCATCGCGCTGCGCCGGCTGGGCCGGTTCGCCGGCGCCGTCGACATCCCCGCGGCGAGCGCGGTGACCGGGCAGCCGCCGGCCGCGATGGCCGACCTGGTCGGGCGGCTGGCCGACAAGAGCCTGCTCGTGCACCGGCACGGCGGCGAGCGCTGGTCGCAGCTGGAGACGGTGCGGGCGTACGCGCTGGACAAGCTGATCGAGGCCGGCGAGCTCGACGAGGTGACCGGCCGCTACCTGCGCTGGGCCGGCGAGCTGGCCGCGGACCTCGAGCACCGGTTGGAACGCGGCGAGCCCTGGCAGGCGGCGTTCGACGCGGTGGCCGACGATCTGCGAGCCGCGCTCGGCCTCGCCGACGGTGCCGTCGCGGCGGCGCTCGGCCGCTCGCTCGGACACCTGATGTTCGCCCGGCGCTTCCTCGCCGAGTCGCGGCGGCACTACCTGCGCGCGGCGGAGTGCGCCGCCGACGACGCCGCAGCCGCGCGTGATCTCTGGTCGGCCGCCGGCGTCGCGCAGGTCGAGAGCAAGGGACAGCTGCGGTACGAGTACGCCGTCGCGGCGGCCGAGCGGGCGGCCGCGGCCGGAGACCACGGCACGCAGGCCGCGGTGCTGGCCGAGGCGGTGTCGGTGGCCACCCGGTTCCCGGCCATCTTCGACCGTGACGTCGGCCTGGCCGAGCTGCAGCAGATCCTGGATCTCGCGCACCGGGTCGCCCCGGCCGGCGACGTCGCCGCCGCCGCGCAGCTCCGCGCCGCGGACGCGTGGACGCAGACCCGGCTGGTGGACGTGCCGGACGCGGCGTCGTTCCGCGCCGCCCTCGCCGCCGCGGAGCGCGCGGACGATCCGGTGCTGATCAGCGCCGCCCTGGACGCCCTGGGCTCGATGCAGGTGATGAGCGGGCACTTCGTGGAGCCGCAAGAGCGGGCCGCGCGGCGGCTGGCGCTGATGTCGCGGCTGCCGGCACACCACCCGCGGGCGGGTTCCGAGATCCACGACATCCTGCACATGGCGGTGGAGAACGCGATCACGGCCGGCGAGGTGTCATTGGCCCTCGAGGCGGCGCTGCGCTTCGGTGACGATCGGCTGGTCGCCGCGGCGCCGCACATGGTGGAGAGCAAGCCGATGGTGCCGCTGGTGTTGCTCGGCCGGTTCGACGAGGCGATCCCGCTCGGCGAGCGGGCCAGGGAGATGTGGGAGAACGCGGGCCGGCCGGCGGCCCGCTGGCTGGCCCCGCCGATGTACTCCCTGGTGCTGTGCCACTCCCTGCGCGGCGACGACGCGCTCGCCGCCGAGTGGCGCTCGTTCGCCGGTGTGCAGCTGGCCGGTGACCAGACCCGCAATATCCACTTCCAGGTCGGCGGCATGACGTCGTTCGTCGAACAGCGGCTGGCACTCCACTTCGGACGGTGGGACAAAGCGGACCGGCTGCTCGCCCACCTGCCGACCGGGACGGACGCCTGGTGGCAGGTGCGGCACTGGTACTTCGACGCGTACCCGTGGGCCGTCGCGGCCGACCTCGCCGTCGCCGCCGGGCTGCCCGACGCTGCCGCCCGCCTCGCGGCAGCGGAACCGGCGGCGCAGGAGAACCGCTGGGCGGCGGCGTGCGTCGCCCGTGCCCGCGGCCGCCTCACCGGCGACCCGGCCGATCTCGCCGCGGCGGTGACCGCCTGGGAACGAGTCGGCGCCCGCTACGAACGCGCCTGCACGCTCGCCCTCATCCCCTCCCGCCGCACCGAAGCCGCCGCCGAGCTCGCCGACCTCGGCGTCCCCATGCCGGCGTGAGCCACGCTGCCGGTCATACCCGGACGTCGCCCTGGCACAGTGAGCCCATGCGCCCGTCCGTCGCGGTAGTGGCTGAGCTGGTAGCCGGGATCGTGCCCGGCGACCCCCAGGAGGCCGCGGACGTACGGACGGTGCTGAGCTGGCTGGACAGCACGGACGACGTGTTCCGGCGGGTGAAGCCGGCCGTCCCGGATCGGCACCTGGTCTCGTACGTCGTTCCGACAGACCCATCGGGCCGCATGCTGCTCGGCGAACACCTCAACGCCGGGCTCTGGCTGGCACCCGGCGGTCACGTCGAGGTCGACGAGCATCCTGCCGTCACGGCTGAGCGGGAAGCGGCCGAAGAGCTGGGCATCGATCCAGGCCGCCGGCTGAGCGACCGCCCGGTGTTCCTGTCCTCGACCGTCACGGTCGGCGTCGACTCCGGGCACACCGACGTCAGCCTGTGGTTTCCGATCGTGCTTCGCAGCGACGAGCAGCTGCACGTCGACAGGACCGAGTTCCGCTCGGTGCGATGGTGGTCGCCGGAGGAGATCTACGCTGCGCCACCGGCGGCGTTCGATCCCGCCCTCGGGCGCTTCATCGCGAAACACCGCGCCCACCACTGAGTCGGCCCACGCTCGACGCCCACCCGTGCATGCCTACCAGAAGGGCCGGAAGTCGCCGAACGCCGGTTCGAACGGCGGGTGGGGCAACCGGAAGGCCCGCAGGCGCGGTTCCCCGCCCGCGGGGACATGCCGCCAACCGGTGTTGGCGACGAAGTAGTTGGCGGCGGCCGCCACGGAGGGCGACCAGTGGTCGTCGAGTACGACCAGACCGCCCGGGCGGACGAGCAAGCGAAGGTAGTAGAGGTCGAGGAACACTTCGTGGAATCGGTGACTGCCGTCGACGAAGGCGGCGTCGGCCGTGAGGCCCTCCGCGACGAGCCCGGGCAGTGCCGACGAGGAAGGCTCCTCGATGAGCCGGCTGCTCTGCTCCGATCCGGCCGCCCGGAGAATGCTCCAGCCAGCACCGCGGAAGTCGCTGGTCTGGAAGGGATCGACGATCACGTGCGACGGTGAATCGGCCCGGCACAGGGCTTCGGCGATCGCAAGGGCAGAGGCACCGTAGGCCAAGCCGATCTCGACCACCGTCCCGACGCGCTCCGAGACCAACAGGTCCCGCAAGACATCGCCATGAGAACGCGGCAAGCTGACCCGCTCGAAGTCACCCGGCGCCCGCGTCCACTGTGGACCATCCTCGTACAACCGGCGGCGCGCCTCGGCAACGCGGTCGCAGCCATCCACACAGCCGACCGTACCGGGACATCCCGGGAATGAGTCCGGCCAC
>Ga0207678_10000284_pt1 | contig 46023 bp, 45 predicted proteins | sample KBSC63metaG_FD_184319 | JGI IMG/M metagenome (GOLD analysis project Ga0207678, IMG submission 184319) | Corn rhizosphere microbial communities from Kellogg Biological Station, Michigan, USA - KBS C6-3 metaG (SPAdes) (version 2) | ecosystem: Host-associated > Plants > Roots > Rhizosphere > Soil ... | reverse complement strand
CCGCAGTGGGCCGACCAGTCGCTGATCGACCTGGTCACGCAGCAGAACGACGGCGTCGTCGCGAGCGTCGAGGGGCCCCTGGCCAAGATCCTGCGCGACTACCAGCTCGGCGGCGGGTACGTCCCGGGCGCGGTCCTCGGCATCGGCGCGCTCCTCGGCCTGCTGACGGTGTTCCGGCGCAAGAAGCCCCTGGACCGGGCCCAGGCCGGCGCGCTGCTCGCGGCGTTCAGCGGGCTCCTGCTCCTGTTCGCCTCGGCGGTGTTCCTGTTCTCCTGGCGCTACCAGATCCCGGCGCTCGTGCTGCTGCCGGTCGCCGGAGCACTCGGCTTCACCACCCTGACGTCGGCCAGCCGGAAGCGGCTGGGCGCCTTCCCCGACGACGTCGACTCCGGCGCCCTCGACGACTTCCGCGGCCGCCACCCGGACCTGAGGCTGGAGCCGCTGACCGTCGTCATCGCCGCCTACAACGAAGCCGGCGGCATCGGCGAAGTCCTGGAGAAGATGCCCGACGAATGCCTCGGCATGCCGGTCGACGTCCTCGTCGTCGTCGACGGCGGGACCGACGACACCGCCGCGATCGCCGAAGCGCACGGCGCGTACGTGTGCGTCGCGCCCCGCAACCGCGGGCAGGGTGCCGCGCTGCGGCTGGGCTACCACCTGGCGGCGGAGTCCGGCGCCGAGTACGTCGTGACGACCGACGCCGACGGCCAGTACGACAACAGCGAGCTCGAAGCCCTGGTCCGCCCGGTCGTCGACGGCACCGCGGACTTCGTCACCGGGTCCCGGCGGCTCGGGCACGAGGAGGCCGACAGCCGCGTCCGGTGGCTCGGCGTGCGGGTGTTCGCGGTGCTGGCGTCGGTGCTGACCGCGCGGCGGATCACCGACACGTCGTTCGGCTTCCGCGCGATGCGGGCGGACCTGGCCTGCTCGGTCCCGCTGAACGAGCCGCAGTACCAGTCGTCGGAGCTGCTGCTCGGCGTCACCGCGCGGGGCGCCCGGGTCGTCGAGCTGCCGATGAGCATGCGGCTGCGCAAGGCGGGCAAGAGCAAGAAGGGCGGCAGCCTGGTCTACGGCGCGAACTACGCCCGGGTCATGACCGGGACGTGGTGGCGGGGGTACGTGCTGCGCCGCGGCCGAACACGAACCGGTCGAGCAGGGTGAACTTGACGACGAACACCAGCGCGTAGCTCGCGACGTACGCGCCGTCGACCAGCACGACCCACCAGAAGTGCGGCAGCTCCAGGGGCGTCAGCAGCGATCCGGCGAGGGTGGTCAGGCCGATCGACGCCAGCCCGCCGAGCCCGATCACCGCGAGGTAGGGGAGCAGCTCGCGCCGGACGCGCGGCCGCCCGGTGCGGCCCCACACCCAGCGCCGCGTGACCAGGAAGTTCAGCACCGCGCCGGCCGCCCAGGCCAGCGTGCTCGCCAGTGCCGCGGCGCCGCCGGTCGCGAGGACGGCGAGCAGCACGACCTGACTGAGGACCGTGGCGGCGACCGACGTCGTCGCGGCGCGCGCCAGCCGGGCCCAGCCGCGGCGGCGGGTCTTCTCCGCCATGCGGGGCCGCACGCCGTTGGTTACGGTCGTCATGCCCCCATCCTCCCCGCGGGCCGGTCGCGCCGCCGTCCGACCCCCTCATGCATAGGAGATTCACAGGTCATTGCCAGGTCTTCATCAGCACGTGATCTATAGCGTTCGTGTGGCGTAAACGAGCAGGAAAGGCGGCACAATGCGTGTGCTGGTTCTCGGCGGTGACGGATATCTGGGCTGGCCGACCGCGCTGCACTTATCGGACAAAGGTCACGAGGTGGCCGTTCTCGACAATTTCGCGCGCCGCGGGTACGACGCCGAACTCGGCGTCGAAAGCCTGGTTCCGATCGAATCCCTCGCCGGCCGCATCGCGACCTGGCGCGAGGTCTCGGGCCGGACGATCACCAGCTACGAAGGCGACCTCCTCGACGCGGAGTTCCTGTTCGCGGCGGTGCGTGACTTCGCGCCGGACGCCGTCGTCCACTACGCCGAGCAACGGTCGGCGCCGTATTCCATGATCGACCGCGAACACGCGGTGTACACCCAGCACAACAATGTGGTCGGCAACCTGAACCTGCTGTATGCGATCGCGGAGATCGATCCGGCGATCCACCTGGTCAAACTGGGCACGATGGGCGAATACGGCACGCCGAACATCGACATCGAAGAAGGCTGGCTCGAGCTCGAGCACAACGGCCGCTCCGATCGCGTGCTGTTCCCGAAACGGCCGGGTTCCTTCTACCACCTGACGAAAGTCCACGATTCGCACAACATCGAATTCACCTGCCGCGCGTGGGGCCTGCGCGCCACGGACCTCAACCAGGGCGTGGTGTACGGCCAGCAGACGCCCCAGACGGCGCCGGACCCCCGGCTGGCGACCCGCTTCGACTACGACGCGGTGTTCGGCACGGTGCTCAACCGGTTCGTCATCCAGGCGGTGCTGGGCCAGCCGCTGACGGTGTACGGCAAGGGCGCGCAGACCCGCGGCCTGATCGACATCCGCGACACCGTGGAGTGCATCCGCCTGGCCGTCGAGCACCCCGCCGAGCCGGGGGAGTTCCGGGTGTTCAACCAGATGACGGAGAGCATGTCGGTGGCCGACATCGCCGAGCTGGTGGCCGACCGGTTCCCGGGCCCGGTGCAGATCGAGCAGCTGGAGAACCCGCGCACCGAGGCGCCGGAGCACTACTACAACGTGAAGCACACCGGGCTGGTCGGCCTCGGTCTGGAACCGCACCTGCTGTCGGACACGCTGATCGAGTCGATGTTCGACATCGTCGGGGCCAACAAGCACCGGGTGAACCCGGAGAAGCTGCGCCCGACCGTCCGCTGGCGGGGCGCGCTGAAGGTCTAGCGGCTGCTGGGGGCTCCCAGCCGGGAGCCCCCACGGTTTCAGCCGGGCAGCTTGTCGAGAAAGCCGTGCACGGCGGCGATCTTGCCGTCTTCGAGTTCGACGACGTCGAAGCCGATGGCGACCGGCTCGGCGCCCAGGTACCACTGGAAGCGGGCGAGGTCGTGGTGGGCGTCCGGCTCGGCCGGCAGGCTGAAGGTCAGGCCCCCGAACTGCTGCTGCGCGCCGGCGACGAACCGGTCGATCCCGTCGTGCCCGGTGACGGCGCCGAGTGGATCGGTGTAGCGGGCGTCCTCGGTGAAGACCTCGGCGATGAGGGCACGGCGCTTGTCGCCGTCGGTCTCGTTCCAGACGGCGATGTACTGCTCGACGAGGGTGCGGACGTCGGTCACGGGTGGGTCCTTTCGTTGGGGGACAACGGGTTTCGCTGTCCTGCGCTGGAACCCACTCTGGCGGTGCGGCGGCGGCTCGTCGATTACCCGAGAGGTAGTGCCCGGGCATTACCTCTCACGTAATGGCAGCGACGCCGTGATCGCCGTAGCGTCGTTCGCGTGACGACCATGGTGCAGGCGCGGCAGCGGCCCGTCGGTGAGCTGCTGCGGGAATGGCGGGACCGGCGCCGGATCAGCCAGCTCGATCTGGCGATTTCGGCGGACATCTCCACCCGCCACCTGAGCTTCGTGGAAACCGGGCGCTCCAAGCCCAGCCGGGACATGGTGCTGCGCCTCGGCGAGCACCTCGACGTCCCGCTGCGGGAACGCAACCGGCTGCTGCTCGCCGCCGGGTACGCGCCCGCCTACACCGAGAACGCGCTGCGGGAGCCCGAGATGGACGCGGTCCGCCAGGCGGTCCGGCAGCTGCTCACGAGCCACGAGCCGTACCCGGCCGCCGTCGTCGACCGGAACTGGGACCTCGTCGACGCCAACGGCGCCGTCGGTCTCTTCGTCGCCGGGATCGAGCCCGCGCTGACCACCAACGTCCTGCGCGCGACCCTGCACCCCGACGGCATGGCCCCGCACATCCTGAACCTGGGGGAGTGGCGCGCCCACCTGCTCGGCCGGCTGCGGCGCCAGGTGACGCAGACGGCGGACCCCGGGCTCGCCGAACTGCTGGACGAGCTGCGCGGGTACCCCTGCGAGCAGCCCGTGCCCGAGGTGGAGGTCCCCGGACCGGGTGACATCTTCGTGCCGCTGAAGTTCCGCCACGACGGCACCGACCTCACGTTCTTCAGCACGGTGGCCACGTTCGGCACCCCGCTGGACGTCACCGTGGCGGAGCTGGTGATCGAATCCTTCTTCCCGGCCGACCCGGCGACGGCGGCGTATCTGCGCGAGCGGGCCGCCCGGGTGGGATGATGGGGATCCGCGCAGCATCCGAAGTGAGGATCACCGGTTGATGGCCGTCCCGCCTTCGCTCGCCCTGTCCGACGGAGTCCGCATCCCCCAGCTGCTGTTCGGCATCGCGGGCCTCTCCGCGGCCGAAACCGGCCGGGCCCTCCGCATCGCCCTCGACACCGGTTACCGCGGCATCGACACCACGCCGGGCACCGAGGCGGCGGTGGGCGCAGTGCTGGCGGCCACCGAGGTGCCCCGCGAGGACCTGTTCGTCAGCGTCCACGTGCCCGCCCAGGGTTACGACACCGCCCGCCGCGCGGCCGATCAGGCACTGGAGGCACTCCAGCTCGAACGGGTCGACCTGTGCCTGCTGGACGGCACGAAAGGCGCGTTCACCGACACCTGGCGCGCGCTGAGCCGGCTTCGCGCCGACGGGCGGGCGGGCGCGGTCGGCGTCGCCGGGTTCGGCGTCTCCGAGCTGCGCCGGCTCATCGACGCGACCGGCTCGGTGCCGGCGGTCAACCAGGTCGAGCTGCACCCGTGGCTGCAGCAGGTGCCGCTGCGCGAGTTCCACGGCGAGCACCGCATCGTGACGGCCGCGGCCAGCCCGGCCGCGAACGCCGCGCTGCTGTCCGACGAGACGGTCACCGCCCTCGCCGCCAAGTACGGCAAGACGCCGGCCCAGATCGTGCTCCGCTGGCACCTGCAGACCGGCACGGTCGCGGTGGCGGCGTCGGCCACCACGACCCGGACCCGCGAGAACTTCGGGATCTTCGACTTCGAGCTGGCCGACGACGACCTCGCCGTGGTGGCCGAACTCGACAACGGCACCCGCGTCTAGGTGGAGCCTAGGCGGACTTGATGCCCGCCGCGGCGAAGTCGGCCTGCTGGGCGGGCTGCTCCAGGTACTCGCGGAACGTCTGGGCGGCGCGCAGCGCGGTGTCGTCGATCCCCGGGCCGGCGAGCCCGATGAACGGGTAGTCCGCCGAGCGCGCGTTCGCCACCGACTGGGCGGGCGAGCCGATCATTTCGGGCTTCTTGGTGGTGAGCTCGCTGACCCAGTACGTCGACTCGGGCAGCCAGGCGGCGGGGAGCCCGCCGATGGAGTCCATCTTGGCCCGCCCGACCAGCGCGTCGAGCACCTGCGCCGAGGGCTTGGCTTCGATCATGACGTGCACGCACTGGCCGTGGACCACGGTGGCGGCCTGGTTCCACCGCTCGGCCGCGGCGGTGACCGGCTTCTGCACGCTCGGGGTGACGAGGACCCGCATGTGCGCGGTGCCGCCGTCGCAGCTGGCGGCCTGCGCCTCGGCGCGGCTGTTGAGCTCGTTGTCGGCCCAGTTCCAGCCCACGACGCCGAGCCCGATGAGAACGGCGAGGACGAGGCAGGCGATCGGCCACGTCGCGATCCGGCGGCGCGGGGCCTTCTTGCCGACGATGCGGTGCGACCCGGTGGCGTCGCTCTTGCCGACGACCCGGTGCGAACCGGTGCCCTCGCTGCGCCCGGCCCGGCTCGGCCCGGTGCTGTCGCCGCGGCCGGCGCGCTGCGGCCCGGTGGTGTCGCTGCGCTCGCTGCGGCTTGCGGTGTCTTCGCTTCGGTCGGGGGTGAGGTCGTCGTCCTGCCGGGTGATGATCTCGGTCCGCTCGGCGGCGGATTCGGGCCGCGGATCGGCGGCCTTCCGCCGCGACCGGCGGCCGCCGGTCGCGGCCGGGCCGGCGGCGGGGTGGGAGGTTTCGGCGGCTCCGGCGCGGCGGGAGGCACGGGTCGATCTGCCGGACGCGGGCGCTTCGACGCGGTCCGGGGCCGGGTGGTCGCCGCCCTTGCGGCGGGAGCGGGTGGGGGCGTCGGCACCGGTCGCTTCGCCGAGGCGGATGGCGGTGGTGGCGGTGTCGGCGACCGGGTAGGCGCCGGAGGCTTCGCCGCGGCGGGCGGTGGTGTCCGCGGGGTGGGTGCCGGACGCGTCGCCGCGGCGGGTCGCGGTGGTGGCGGCCGGGTACGCGCCGCTGCGTGCGGCGGTGTCGGCGACCGGGTGAGTACCGGATGCCTCGCCGCGGCGGGCCGCGCGGGTGGTTTCGGTGACTGGATAGGCGCCGGAGGCTTCGCCCCGGCGGGCGGTGTCGGCGACCGGGTGGGCGCCGGACGCTTCACCGACGCGCGTCGAGAGGGTCGTGGTGATTTCGCTGCTCGTCACCGGGTGGGCGCCGGAGGCGGCACCGCGGCGCGGGGCGCGGGTCACGGTGGATTCGCCCGTCCTCGCGACCGGGTAGGAACCCGAAGCCTCGCCGCGGCGGGCGCCGGGGGAGCGCTCCGCGACCGGGTACGAACCCGAAGCCTCGCCTCGCCGGGTCGCGGCCGGCTGCGTTCCGCCGTTCTCGGGTGGCGGGAAGCCGGGGGCCTCGGCCCCTTCGGTGAAGAAAGCCGAACCGGACGAGCGTGCCGCGGAACCGCGGCCCGCGATGCCGAAGGCGTCCGAGATGGAGCTGCGTCCCGGGGTGCGGAAGGCGCCGGAAGCCTCGCTGCGGCCCTCGGCGGGGACGCGCGGCGTGCGGTCCTGAGGGTGCGGCACCGGCTCCTCGTCCCGGTAGTGTCGCCCCATCCGTCATCCTTTCGGGGTGAGCGCATGCCAAGCACGCGCTGCTATGCAATCAAACCGTTATCACCCTAACAGGTGAGTATCGGTGAGAGAATAATCTGACTCACAGTGGGCCGCGCTCAGGGTGCTGCGCTGACCAGGCGATGGCAATGCGCAATCAGGCGATGACGCAGCGGCGCCGCCCGGCGGGCGAACTCCGCTTGGGACCTGGCGTATTCGGCGCGGCCCCCGGCCGTCTCGATCCGGACCGGCGGGTAGCCCAGCTCCGCCAGGTCGTACGGGCTGGCCCGCATGTCGAGCGTCCGGATCTCGACCGCCAGCTCGAAACAGTCCGCCACGAGTTCCGACGGCACGAACGGGTCGAGCTTGTAGGCCCATTTGAACAGGTCCATGTTGGCGTGCAGGCACCCGGGCTGCTCGAGTGCGATCTGTGTCTCCCGGGACGGCGCCAGCTCGTTCCGCGGCCGCGCCGGCTCGGTGAAGAAGCGGAACGCGTCGAAGTGCCCGCAGCGGATGTCGAGGGACTCCACGACCGCGTCGGTGCCCGCCGACCCCAGCCGCAGCGGTACCTGGTTGTGCCGCACCGAGTCCGCCGGCTCGCGGTAGACCATCGCCCACTCGTGCAGCCCGAAGCAGCTCAGCCGGGGCGCGCGGGACGCCGTCGCGGTCAGCAGGCCCAGGACGAACTCGGCCGTCCTCACCTTGCCCCCGCCGAAGCCCGCCGGATCGAGCACGACGCCGTCCGACGTCGAGACGTACCCCTTGCGGTCCAGGAAGCGCCGTGCCGCGGGCCCGGCGAGCGCGACGCCGGGCCCGGGCTGCCACCGCTCGAGGTGCGACGACCGGTACGAGTAGTAGGTGAACAGGAAGTCCAGCACCGGGTGCTTCTCGCCGCGCGCCCGCCGCTCCTGGTGCGGCCCGGTCCACCGCCGCATCCGCGAGACGTGCTCCGCCTCCCGGGCCAGCCAGTCCGCTTCGGCGAGCACCTCGACACTCGTCATGCGCCCACGTGGGTGCCGTCGCGCACCGTGCCCACGTACTCCTCGACCAGGTCTTCCAGCGCGACGACGCCGACGGCGTTCCCGTTGGCGTCGAGCGCCCGCGCGAGGTGGCTGCGTTCCTTGCGCATGGCCGAAAGCGCCACGTCGAGCCGGGCGTCGGCCCGCAGTTCGGTCAGCGCGCGCGTCTTCGAAGAGGGCACCGTCGTGCCCGGGTCCTGGCCGGCCAGGTCGAGGATGTCCTTGACGTGGATGTAACCGGTCAGGCGCCCGTCGTCGGTGCACACCGGGAACCGCGAAAACCCGGTGGACGACACCGCCCGCTCGACGTCGCCGACGGTCGGCCCGCAGGGGAGCGTGGTCAGCTCGGCGGTGGGCACCAGCACGTCGGCGACCGTCTTCTGCACCGACGACAGCGTCTGGGCGAGCCGCTGGTGCTCGGACTGGTCGAGCAGGCCCTCGCGGCGCGACTCGCTGAGCAGCTCGGCCAGCTCGTCGGACGTGTAGGCCGTCTCCAGCTCGTCCTTCGGCTCGACGCGGAACGCGCGCAGGATCGAGTTGGCCACGAAGTTCAGCAGCCAGATGAACGGGTTGGCCAGCTTCACCCACGCGACGTGCACCGGCACCAGCCACAGCGCGAGCCGCTCGGGCTCGGCGATGGCGAGGTTCTTCGGCACCATCTCGCCGATCAGCACGTGCGCCACGGTGATGAACGCCAGCGCGATGGCGAACGAGATCGGGTGCAGCAGCGCCTCGGGCAGGCCCAGCACGTCGAAGCCCGCCGAGAGGCGGTGCGCGATGGCGGGCTCGCCGAGGCGGCCGAGCAGCAGCGAGCAGATGGTGATGCCCAGCTGGGCGCCGGCGAGCATCAGCGAAACGTGCTTGCTGGCGTTGATGACGATCTTCGCGCGCGTCTTCCCCTGCTCCAGGAGTGCCTCGAGCCTGTCCCGCCGCGAGGAGATCAGCGTGAACTCCGCGCCGACGAAGAAGGCGTTGGCCAGCAGCAGGACGACGACGAGGGCGATGTTCAGCCAGTCGCTCACGAGGCCACCTCGGCTTCCGGGGCCGCCTGGGGGGTGCTGCGGACCGGGGCGACCTCGACCTCGGCGATCCGGCGCTTGTCCATCACGGTCACGGTGAGCAGCCAGCCGTCGACCTCGGTGGCGTCCCCCTCGGCGGGGATCTTGCCCAGCCGCTCGAGGATCAGCCCGGCGATGGTCTCGTAGTCGCCGTCCGGCATCCGGAACCCGGTGACACCGGTGACCTCGTCCGCGCGCAGCTGCCCGGACACCAGCCAGCTGTCCGCGCCGACCTGCTGCGACGCCGGGGCTTCGCGCTCGTCGTGCTCGTCGCGGACGTCGCCGATGATCTCCTCGACGACGTCTTCCAGGGTCACCAGCCCGGCCGTGCCGCCGTACTCGTCGACGACGATGGCCAGCTGGAAGCGGGAGTCGCGCAGGCGCAGCAGGAGGTCGTCCCCGGGGAGGGATTCGGGCACGGTCGGCACCGGCCGCATGACCGACCCGATCGGCACGGCGGCCCGGTCCGCGGCGGGCACCGCGAAGGCCTGCTTGACGTGCACGGCGCCGCGGACGTCGTCGAGGTCTTCGGCGTGCACCGGGAACCGCGAGAAGCCGGTGCGGCGGGAAATCTCGACGAGGTCCTGCACGGTGTCGTCGATGGCGAGCGATTCGAGCTGCACGCGCGGGGTCATCAGCTCTTCGGCGGTGCGCTCGCCGAACCGCAGCGAGCGGTCGAGCAGCTCGGCGGTGGAGGTGTCGAGCGTGCCGCTTTCCGCGCTGGACCGCACGATCGAGCCCAGTTCCTGCGGCGAGCGCGCGGACCGCAGCTCTTCCTGCGGCTCGACGCCGAACTTGCGCACGAGGAAGTTCGCGCTGTTGTTCATCAGCGTGATGAGCCAGCGGAACAGCGCGGAGAACCGCGAGTGGTAGCCGGCGACCGCGCGCGCGGTCGGCAGCGGCCGGGCGATCGCGAGGTTCTTCGGCAGCATCTCGCCCAGGATCATCGACAGCGAAGTGGCGATGACCAGGGCGAGCACGATCGACGCGCCCCCCGCGAACCCGGCCGGCAGCCCGAGGCCGGTCAGCAGCGGCCGGACGAGCTCGCCGATCAGCGGCTCGGCCAGGTACCCGGTGACCAGCGTGGTCAGGGTGATCGCGACCTGGGCGCCGGAGAGCTGGAACGAGAGCGTCCGGTGCGCCTTCTGGACGGTCAGCGCGCGGCGGTCGCCGACCTGGCGGACGTTGGCCTCGACGGTGCTGCGTTCCAGCGCGGTCAGCGAGAACTCGGCCGCCACGGCGAGCCCGGTGCCGACCGTCAGCAGCACGAAGAGGAGGACGCCGAAGACGGCGAAGAGGATCTGGATCATTCCGCACCCGCCCGGTCGGCGGGGGATGAACCTATCGGACAGCCGGGTCGGTCACCCGGCTCGGTACTGTCACCAGGTGACTGCGCTGCGCGCACGAAACGGTCACTCCCAGCAGGAAATCGGCGTGTACTGCGGTTATGCGGACAATCCTAACCTGTCCCCGGTGCGGCCCGCTGGCGTGACCGGTGTGTCGGAGCGCTCACCCGGTGCCCGGCCGGTGCCGCCGCACCGTTTCCTCGACGAGGTCGAGCACCGGGCCCAGCCCCGCGGCGGGCAGGCCCATCGCCAGGTGCGAGACGAGTCCTTCGAGGACGAGCTCGAGGAAGGCGGTGAGGACGTCGACGTCGACGTCGTCCCGCAGGTTCCCGGCTTCGCGCTGACGCAGCAGGCGCAGCCGGGTGGCGGTGGTGAGCTGCTCGGACCGTTCGGCCCACCGGCCCCGGAACTCGGGGTCGGTGCGCAGCCGCCTGCTCACCTCCAGGCGCGTCCCGAGCCAGTCGGCCGGGTGGTCACCACCGGCCAGCAGGTCGCGCATGACCTGGACGAGGCCCTGTTCGGCGACGACGTCGGCCATCCGCAGGGCGTCGTCCTCGGCGAGGGCGAGGAAGAGCGACTCCTTGTCGCGGAAGTGGTGGAAGATGGCCCCGCGCGAGAGACCGGTGGCTTCCTCCAGGCGCCGGACTGTGGCACCTTCGTAGCCGTAGCGCGCGAAGCAGACGCGCGAGCCGTCGAGGATCTGGCGCCGGCGTGCGTCGAGGTGATCCTGGCTTACGCGTGGCATCCTGAAATCCTGGCACCGCGGACCGGGATCTCGCAATCCGTACGTACGTACTGTGACCCGGAGTGCCGGGAACCGAGCCGGTACCCCCACCGTCTGAACGTTGCAGCGTTTCGCTGACACGAAGTGAGACGGTTGGCTAAGGTTTGCCCCATCACGGTGGGTGAGCTGAGGGGAAGGTGCGGCGTGATCATCGGTGAGGCCGGAGCGGCGGCGCGGGCGCTGTGGGGCGACGTCTTCGACACGCCGGGCCGCGTGTACGGCGGCGGGGGCAAGGGTGGCCAGTTCAAGATGGACCCCGAGGAGCTCGCCGCGGTGATCGGCCAGTGGGAAGACCTGGTCGACAAGATCTTCGACGACGGGCAGAAGATCCGCGAGCTGGCGGCACTGAGCACCGTGGCGCCCGGCAAGGACCCGGCCAGTGGGAATTTCGCCTCGACCAGCTCCGATTCGATCATCGCCCTGCTCGCTCAGAACGACTCCATGCGCAAGTACGCGCAGGACTACATCAAGAAACTCAAAGAAGCGCAGTCGAAGACCCAGGTCACCGACCAGGACCTGTCCGACACCTTCAAGGCATAGGTGAGCCGAACTTGTTCCGAAGCAAACTGGGCGTCCTGGCAATTTTCGTGATCGTGCCCGCGTGGCTCGCGGCCGCGTGCACCACGACGACCGGAGGCACGGCGTCCCCGTCGACGGCGGGATCGTCGTCGGCGACCGGCTCGCCGTCGGCGGATCCCGAAGTCCCGAAGGTCTCTGCTCCGCTGGACGCGAGCAAGTACGTGGCCGACACGTGCGCGCTGGTACCGAAGGACGTGCTGGCGTCGCTGGGGTTGCCCGAAACGGGCACCTTCCAGTCGAAGGGCGACACGCTGTTCACCAAGGCGGGGCCGAACTGTGCCTGGAAGATCCGCGGCCAGGGCACCGGAGTGCTGGTGTCGCTCGGCACCGGGAGCCGTGACGAGGGGGCAGGTGGCCTGGCCGGGATCTACCGCGGCTACGCCAGCAAGACCTACATCAGGTTCCTGGAACAGGCCCCGGCCGTCGACGGTTACCCGGCCGTCTACTGGGGACCGCTGGACGAACGGCCGATGGGATCCTGCGGGATCGGGGTGGGCATCGCCGACGACCTCACCTTCGACGTGTACGCGCAGGGTTACCAGGGGGCCGACGACTCCTGCGGGGCGGCCAAGCAGGTGGCGTCGAGCGTCATCAAGACACTCAAGGGGGCATGACGAGTGGACGGCAAGCAGATCTACGACAACTTCAGACAGGGCGACACCTCCGGACTGCAGCAGATGGCGCAGACCGTGCAGGAGCTCTCCGACGCCTACATGGAGCGGGGCGCGAGCATCAAGGCGCTCCAGTCGCGCATGGTGGAGTCGTGGAGCGGTGACGCCGCGGACGCCGCGAACGCGGGTGCGGGACCGATGGAACGCGCCTTCCACGACAGTTCGACGCCGCTGGACGTGACCTCCGCGTCCGTCAAGACGCAGGCCGCCGTCTTCGAGGACTCCAGCAACACCGTGGTCGAGGTGCCGCCGAAGCCGGACAAGCCGAACCCCTGGACCACCGGCCTCAAGGCCGCCATCCCGATCGCCGGGCCGTTCATGGCCAAGGACGACATCGACGACTACCAGTCGGGAATGGCCAAGTACAACGCGGCGAACGAGACCAACGTCCGCGTGATGGACCAGTACAGCAACGCCACCGACAGCACCCGGGCCGCGCTGCCCACCGACTACGGCGTCCTCGAGGCCGACGGTGCCGCCATCTCCGTGAACACTCCGGACGGCCCCGGCAGGATCAACGAGCCGACCGACCGGAGCAAGTGGCTGCCCGAACACCCCGGCGGCGATCCCGGCAGCGACGACCGCACCTCGACCACCGGCTTCGATCCCGGTCGCACCGGCGGCGGCGACAAGCCCGGCGTGACCGACGGCGGTACGGGTGGGACCGGTGGCACGGGCGGCACCGGCGGCACCGGCGGCACGGGAGGAACCGGAGGCACCGGCGGGACCGGAGGCACCGACGGCGACGACACCCACACCACCGGTTCCGGCCGCCGCCCGACCGTGCCCACCAAGCCCGGTCAGCCGACCGACCAGCCCGGCAAGACGCCGCCCGGCCGCGAGGGGATCGACTTCTTTCCCACCGGCACCGGCGGCGGCCAGAACTACGGCCCGAACTCCCCGAACACCGGCGACAGCACCGGCGGTCGCGGCCCGAACAACACCAACGCCGGCGGCCGGCTCCTCGACTCGACCGGCCGGGGCGGAACCGGGACCGGTGCCGGGCCGGGCACCGGCAGCAACCCGGGTGGCGCAGGCGAGCGCGGGCTCGGCGGCGGCCGCGGCTCCGGCATGGGCAGCCTCGGCAACGCCGCCGCCGCGGAGGCCGCGGCGGCGAGGTCGGCGGCCGGGCGAGGCGGGCAGATGGGGCCGATGGGGCCCGGCGGCCGTCGCGGCGAAGGCGATGAAGACGATGAGCACCAACGGCCGGACTTCCTGATCGAAGCGGATCCGGACGCGATCTTCGGCACCGACCAGCGGACCAGTCCGCCGGTCATCGGCGAGTAGGCGGGTGGACGTGGCAACAGGCCGGGTGGACGTTCCGGTCGAGGCGCTGGCCGCGCTGGCCGAACGCGAGCAGGTCGGCCGGCTCCACCTCACCCTGCGTCCGGAGCCGGTGTGGCTCTCGGACGAAGAGCGCGAGGAAGCCGGCAAACGGGTCGACGCCGCGCTCGCCGAGGCCGGGCTCGTCGACGTCCGCGGGCGGGCCACCGTCGACTTCCTCGACTGGCTCCCGCTGCTGGTCAGCCCGGCGCGGGAGTGCTACGGCTGGATCGGCACCGGCGGCCAGACCTACGGTGTCCTTGCCGCCGCGAAGGGCCTGCAGGCGGTCTTGGCCGTCTCGGACGGCACCCGCGTCGGCGTGCAGGAGATCGACCGGAACAGGCTCGCCGAGTCCCTCGTCGAGCAGCTGCCACCGGTCGGGGCCGGTGGGGGCCGGCTGCGCAGCGTCCGGGTGGCGGACCTGACCGAGGCCGCCCGCCGCGGGCAGGCCGCGTACCCGCTCGACCCGGCCGTCGCCGACGTCGTCGGCCTCGTGCAGCGGCCGGTCTCCGGCAGCGGGGAGCTCTACGTCGGCCGTCGTGACGACGTCGGCCGCCACACCTGCCTGCAGCAACCGCTGCACTACGCCGACACCGACTGGGGCCGCTACCTCAGCTACACCTCGGGCGCGGGCGAAGACGCCGTGATCCACATCGGCCCGGCCGGCCCGCAGGAGCTGGCCGACACGCTGGCCGAGCTGGCCGGCACCCTGGCTTGACGGAAAAGACCGTGCGCGGTGGCTGGCCGCGCGACTAATCTGACAGCGCTGTTGTATCTCTTGGTGGAAGGACGCGCTGATGCTGTACCCCGAGATCGAACCCTACGAGCACGGCATGCTGGACGTCGGCGACGGCCACCGGATCTACTGGGAGACCTGCGGAAACCCGGACGGCAAGCCCGCGCTCGTCGTGCACGGCGGTCCCGGCTCCGGCTGCTCGGAGAACGTCCGCCGGTTCTTCGACCCCGCGCGCTACCGGATCGTCCTCGCCGACCAGCGCGGCTGCGGGCGCAGCACCCCGCACGCCGGCGCCCCGGTCGCCGACCTGTCCGCCAACACCACCGACCACCTGATCGCCGACTTCGAGCTGCTCCGAACGCGCCTCGGCATCGAGAAGTGGCTGCTGTTCGGCGGTTCCTGGGGCTCGGTCCTCAGCCTCGCCTACGCGCTGCGGCACACCGAGCGGGTCAGCGAGATCGTGCTGATGGGCTTGGCGACCGACCGCTTCATCGAGGTCGAGATGCTCATCCGCGGCCTCGGCGCCTACTTCCCGGACGGCTTCGCGAAGTTCCGCGAAGGCGTGCCGGAAAGCGAGCGCGACGGCGACCTGTCCGCGGCCTACCACCGCCTGCTGATGGACCCGGACCCCGCCGTCCACCACCAGGCCGCGAAGGACTGGTGCGCCTGGGAAGACGCGATGCTCCCGGGCGTCCCGCCGCACGACGTCTTCGAAGCCCCGGCCTACCGGCTGTGCTTCGCCCGGCTCGTCACGCACTACTTCAGCAACCGCGTGTTCCTCCAAGACGGCGAAATCCTGCGCCAGGCCGGCAAGCTCGCGGGTATCCCGGCGGTGCTGGCGCAGGGCGTGCTGGACACGAGCAACCTCGTCGGCACGCCCTGGCTGCTGCACCACGCCTGGCCGGGCAGCGAACTGGTGATGCTGGACGACGTCGGGCACACCGTGTCGGCCGCGTCGATGCAGGAGGTCCTGATCGGCGCGACCGACCGGTTCGCGCTCAGGGGATGAGCAGCCCCGGCTCGCCTTCCGGGGCGAGTGCGGCTTCGGCGCGCCGGGCCCGGTTGGCCTCGGCCAGCCGCAGCCCGGTGACGCGCAGCGGGAGCCGGTCCATGGTCCACTCCGCCAGCAGCAGCGCGATCTTCGCCTGCATTTCCGTGCGCAGCCGCAGGAACGAGTCGGCCGGGTCCGCGCCGACCTCACCGAGGAGCAGCCACCACGCCCAGGCCGCCGCGCCCGCGTTCGCGACGAAGTCCGGCACGACCGCGACCCCGCGGGCCGACAGCGCGGCCTCCGCCTCCGGCGTGGTCGCCGCGTTGGCCGCTTCGACGACGACCTTGGCCTTGACGACGCTCTCGTTGTCCGGCCGCAGCGCGTAGGAGATCGCGGCCGGCACGAAGACGTCCGCGTCGATGCCGAGGATCGTTTCGCGCGGCAGCGAGCGGACGCCGCCGGGCAGCCGCGAGCGGTCGACCTCGCCGAAGCGGTCGCGCAGGTCGAGCAGCGCCGGGACGTCGAGGCCGGTGGGGTCGTACAGGGTGCCCGCGGCGTCGGCCACGGCGACCACCTTCACCCCGGCTTCGTGCAGGTACCAGGCCGCGCCGCCGCCCATGGTGCCGACGCCCTGGATCGCCACCGTCGTTTCGCGGACGTTCCAGTCCCACGCCGCCGCGACGCCCAGGCACGCCTGCGCCACGCCGTAGCCGCCGACGACGTCGCCGAGCAGCAGCCCGCCGGGGACGGGTGCGTTGAGGCCCGCCTGCACCCGGCGCAGCGTGCGGGCCGGGTCCGCCGAACGGCGGATCGCGGCGTGGTACGACTGCTCCAGCCCGAGCTCGGCGAACACCGAGTCGATCAGGTGCTGCGGCACGCCCAGGTCCTCCGCGGTCACCCAGTGCGCGTCGAGCCACGGCCGCAGGAACGCGCAGAAGCGCTTCAGCACGTCGAACGCGCGCGGGTCCTTCGGGTCGAAGTCGATGCCGCCCTTGGCCCCGCCGACCGGCAGGTTGAAGGTGGCGGTCTTGTTGGCCATGCCCCGGGCGAGGTCCTCGACCTCGGTCATCGTGCAGCCGGCCCGCATCCGGGTGCCGCCGGTGGCGACGCCGGAGACGAGGCTGTGCACGACCAGGTAGCCGTGCGCGCCGGTGATGGGATCGGTCCAGGTCAGTCGCATCAGCGGCTCGGCGTTGCGCGGGGTCATCAGGCCACTCACCTCCAGGGAAGTCCGGGGCGGCCTCGTGACCGCCATCACGAGCGTGCGCCCCGGGTGGCCCGCCCGTCCATTTAACGCTCCTGCACGATCTCGTTTAGGTTTGGTGTATGGAGCTTTCGTTGCACCGCTTGCGGATGCTGCGCGAGCTGCACCGCCGGGGCACGGTGACCGCGGCGGCCGCGGCGCTGCACTACACCGCTTCGGCGGTGTCGCAGCAGCTCGCACAGCTCGAACGGGACGTGGGCGCGAAGCTGTTCGAACGGCTCGGCAGGCGGGTCCAGCTGACCGAGCTCGGCACCCTGCTGACCGAGCACGCCGAAGAGATCCTCGGCTCGGTCGAGCGCGCCACGCTCGCCCTGGAGGAGGCCCAGGAAGCCCGCACGGTCCGGCTGACCGCCGGGGTGTGGGCGTCGGTGGCCTCCGGTCTGCTGCCGACCGCACTGACCGCGCTGGCCGGCGAGCACCCCGGCATCGAGGTGCGCACCCGTGAACTCGCCCCCGAAGACACCGCCGACGCCGTCCGGGACGGCAGCCTCGACCTCTCGTTCGTCATCGACTACTCCGACGCGCCGACGTCGTGGGACGCCGGGCTGGAACGCGCGGTCGTCGCCGTGGAGCGGCTGCACGCCGCGGTGCCACGGGGCGCCGTGCCGTCCGGCGCGGCGTCGCTGCACGACCTGGCCGAACACCCGTGGATCCTGGCCAGCCCCAAGTCGCACTTCGGCCGCGCGATGCGCACCGCCTGCAAGCGGCACGGCTTCGCGCCGAAGATCAACCACGAGGTCGAGGAGCAGTCGACGGCGATGGCCATGGTCGGCGCCGGGCTGGGCATCACCCTCGTGTCGGACCTCGGCCTGCGCCTGCTGCGGCCGCCCGGGATCGACGTCGTCACGCTCACCACGCCGCTGCTGCGGACGGTGTCGATCGCCTACCGGCGCACCGCGTTCCGGCGGCCCGCGTTGCACCTGGTGATCGACGCCGTGCGGGCTTCCGCGGCCGAGCTCGGACTCGGCACCGAACCGGCTTTGCCCTGATCAGGGACTTCTTACGGAGTGGTGAACCCGTCTTGGAGCGCAAGATCCGCCCTGAATTTGTCGTACCCCGCGTGTAGCGTCCGAAGGCGAGAAGTTCCCCACAGTTCTATCCCACACGGACAGGAACGACACATGCAGACGGTGCACGATTTCCCCGAGAAGTCGGGTAGTGCGTCGAACCGCACCGCGCGGGTCCTGGCGGACCGCGCGGCCGGCGAGGCGTACGTCGCATCGGTGTGTTTCAAGCACGGACCACCCCGCCTGACCGGCGTGGAGCTGGAGTTCACCGTGCACCATGCCGACGACCCGGCCAGACCCCTCGATCCCGACGTCCTCGCCTCGGCACTGGGTCCGCACACCCCGCGGACGCTCCGCCCCGGCGGCCCCGCCTCACCGCTCCCGGCCGGCTCACCCGTGAGCCTCGAACCCGGGTGCCAGGTCGAGATTTCCGCTCTTCCCCAGGCCTCCCTGCGTGAACTCGACGCAGTCGTCACGGCCGACCTCCACCACCTGCGCGAACGCCTCGCCCGGCACAGCCTTGTCCTGGGCGAAACGGGCATCGACGCCCACCGCGCGCCGCGCCGGCTCCTCCACACCCCGCGCTACGCGGCCATGGAGCGCCGGTTCGCGCCGATCGGCCCCGGCGGCCTCACGATGATGTGCAGCACCGCCGGGCTGCAGGTCTGCGTCGACGCGGGGGAGCCCGAGCACTACGCCGCGCGGTGGGCGGCCGCCCACGCGATGGGCCCGCCGCTGCTCGCCCTCTTCGCCAACTCCCGCGTCCACGCCGGACAGGACACGGGACACGCCTCGGCCCGCTGGCTCGCGGTGCACGACACCGAAGCGGTCCGCACGCGCACCGCCGTCGTGGCGGGCGAGGACCCGGCCGGAGCGTGGGCGGGGCGCCTGATGGACGTCCCCCTGATGGTGCTGCCCCGCGGCGACCGGCCGTGGGACGCACCGGCGGGACTGACGTTCGCCGACTGGATCGACGGCCGGGGCGCGGCCGCCCTGCTGCCGAGGCCGACCGTGGCGGATCTCGACTACCACCTGACCACGATGTTCACCCCCGTCCGCCCCCAGGGCTACCTGGAGATCCGCTACCTCGACGCGCAACCGCCGGACGAGTGGCTGGTCCCGGTGGCGCTGGTGTCCGCGCTGCTGGCGCGGCCGGCCACCGTCGAGAAGGTGCGCGAGGTCTGCGAGCCCGTCGAGGGCCGGTGGACCACGGCGGCGCGGCGCGGCCTGGCCGACCCGGCGCTGGCGGCCGTCGCGGCGGCGCTGGCCGACCTCGGCTGCGGCGAGCTGGGCGCGACCGGGCTGGCGGAGGAGTCGATCACCGAGATCAGCGAGAGCGTGCTGGGGCGCGCGTACCGATCGAGGAGCGAAGCATGAGCACGGAAGCACTGAACGACCTGAGCGCACAGGACCTGCGCGCTCGCGCGGCGGAGGCGTTGACCCGGGCGAGGGCGCGCAGCGTGGCGCTGACCGACGCGGTCGACGACGAGGACCTGGTCCGCCAGCACTCCAAGCTGATGTCGCCGCTGGTCTGGGACCTGGCGCACATCGGCGTCCAAGAAGAACTGTGGCTGGTCCGCGACGTCGGCGGCCGGGAGCCGCTGCGGCCGGACATCGACGACATCTACGACGCCTTCCAGCACGCCCGCGCCGACCGGCCGGAGCTGCCGCTGCTCGGCCCGGCCGAGGCACGCGCGTACGTCAAGCAGGTCCGCGAGAAGGCGTTCGACGTGCTGGAACACGCGCCGATGGAAGGCAGGCGGCTGACCGAGCAGGCCTTCGCGTTCGGCATGATCACCCAGCACGAGCAGCAGCACGACGAGACGATGCTCGCCACCCACCAGCTCCGCAAGGGCGACCCGGTGCTGCACGCGCCCGAACCGCCGCCCGCGCGCTCCGGCACGCTGCCGGCCGAAGTGCCGGTGCCGGGCGGCGCCTTCACGATGGGCACGTCGGCCGAGCCGTGGGCACTGGACAACGAGCGCCCGGCCCACGAGATCGCCGTCGAAGCGTTCTGGATGGACACCGTCCCGGTGACCTGCGGCGCCTACGTCGCATTCCTCGACGGCGGCGGCTACGACGACCGGCAGTGGTGGAGCGCGGCCGGCTGGGCCTACCGGCAGGACAACGGGATCACCGCGCCGCGGTTCTGGAAGCGGGAGCAGGACGGCTGGTGGCGGACCCGCTTCGGGGTGTACGAGCGGATCCGGGCCGACGAGCCGGTCGTGCACGTCTCCTACCACGAAGCCGAGGCGTACGCGGCGTGGGCCGGGCGGCGGCTGCCGACCGAGGCGGAGTGGGAGAAGGCGGCCCGGTTCGACCCGGCGACCGGCCGGTCGCGCCGGTTCCCTTGGGGTGACGAGGAACCGTCCGCCGAGCACGCCAACCTCGGCCAGCGGCACCTGCGCCCGGCGCCGGCGGGGGCGTACCCGGCCGGCGCGTCGCCGACCGGCGTGCACCAGCTGATCGGCGACGTCTGGGAGTGGACGTCGACCGATTTCCACGGCTACCCGGGCTTCGCGCCCTTCCCGTACCGGGAGTACTCGGAGGTGTTCTTCGGGCCGGAGCACAAGGTGCTGCGCGGCGGGTCGTTCGGCACCGACTCGGCGGCCGTCCGGGGCACGTTCCGCAACTGGGACTACCCGATCCGGCGGCAGATCTTCGCCGGCTTCCGCACCGCCCGCGACGCCGGCCCCGGCGAGGTGGGGTAGGCGCATGTGCCGCCACATCGGCTACCTCGGCGAGCCGGTCTCGCCCGCCGAGGCGCTCTTCCGCGCCCCGCATTCGCTGCTGGTGCAGTCGTACGCGCCGGCGGACATGCGCGGCGGCGGCTCGGTCAACGCCGACGGGTTCGGGCTGGGGTGGTACCCCGGCCCGGGCTCGCCGCCCCTGCGCCACCGGCGTTCGACTCCACTGTGGACGGACGAGACGCTGCCGCCGCTGGCCGCGGCGGTGACGTCAGGCGCGTTCGTCGCCGCGGTCCGCAACGGCACCACCGGCCTGCCGGTGACCGAGGCGGCCGCGGCGCCGTTCACCGCCGGGCCCTGGCTGTTCAGCCACAACGGCGTCGTCCGGGGTTACCCGGACTCGCTGGCCGAACTGGCCAAGACCCTGCCGGTCACGGAGCTGCTGACCCTGGAAGCGCCGACGGATTCGGTGGTGCTCTGGGCGTTGCTGCGCGCCCGGCTCGCCACGGGAGAGGACCCGCTGACGGCGGTGGCGGAGCTGATCCTCGCCGTGGAAGCGGCCGCACCCGGCTCCCGGCTCAACTTCCTGCTCACCGACGGCGCAACGCTGATCGGCACCACCTGGACGCACGCGTTGTCCGTGCTGGAAACCCCGGCCGGCAGTGTTGTGCCGGGGCTTCGCCCCGGGCCGGGGGCTCCGCCACCCGGAACCCCCGGAAGCAACGTGTGGCTGGCGTCCGAACCCCTCGACGGAGACCCGCGCTGGCGGCCCGTCCCCGACCACCACGCCGTGCGCGCCACCGCGGCCGGCGTCGACCTGCTTCCCCTCACCCAGGAGACCTCATGACCGAAGTCGATCTCGACCACCACCGCTCCGGCGACGCCGTCACCGCGGAACTGCGCGCCGACGTCGTCGCCGGGCTCACCGCGGCGCAGAAGTGGCTGCCGCCCAAGTGGTTCTACGACGCCGACGGCAGCGAGCTGTTCGAGAAGATCACCCAGCTGCCGGAGTACTACCCGACCCGCAGCGAGCGCGAGGTGCTGGCCGCGCACGCCGGCGACGTCGCGGAGCTGACCGGCGCGCACACGCTCGTCGAACTCGGCTCGGGGTCGAGCGAGAAGACGCGGCTGCTGCTCGACGCGCTCACCGGACACGGCACCCTGGAGGCGTTCGTCCCCCTGGATGTTTCCGAATCCGCGCTCGCGGAAGCCGCCGAAGCGATCTCCAGGGACTACCCGGGCCTCGCCGTCCGGGGCGTCGTCGGCGACTTCACCCAGCACCTGGACCTGCTGCCGGACGGGCAGCCGCGGGTGGTCGCCTTCCTCGGCGGCACGATCGGCAACTTCCTGCCCGCCGAACGCGCGACCTTCCTCCGGTCGGTCCGGGAGGTCCTGGACGAGGGGGAGTGGCTGCTGCTGGGCACCGACCTGGTCAAGGACGCGACCATCCTCGAGCGCGCCTACGACGACGCCGCCGGGGTCACCGCGGAGTTCGACAAGAACGTGCTGCGGGTGATCAACGCCCGCCTCGGCGCGAACTTCGACGTCGACGAGTTCGAGCACGTCTCGTACTGGGACGCCGGCAACGAGTGGATCGAGATGCGGCTGCGGGCCCGTCGGCAGCTGACCGTCGAGATCCCCGGTGCGGACCTCACGGTCACCTTCGCCGAGGGCGAGCACGTCCGGACGGAGATCTCGGCGAAGTTCCGCCCGAGCGGCGTCGAGGCGGAGCTGGCCGCGGCCGGGTTCGCCCTCGAACACTGGTGGACCGACTCCCAGCAGCGGTTCGGGGTGAGCCTGGCAAAATCCGTGCGTGGCTAATCCTCTCCGGGCACTGGCCCGGGCCGCCGGCACGAAGCCGTGGCTGATGCGCACGGCCCGGTTCGTCGTGTGGGCGGACAAGAAACTGCACAAGGCGTTCGGCGGCCGGGTGAGCCTCGTGGCGCTCGCCGGGCTGCCGTCGCTGCGCCTCACCACGACCGGCCGCAAGAGCGGCCTGCCCCGCAGCACCAACCTGCTCTACTACCCTCGCAGCGGCGACTTCGTGCTGACCGCGTCCAACTGGGGCCGCCCGAACGACCCGGCGTGGGCGCTCAACCTGCGGGCGAACCCCAAGTGCGAGGTCGCGCTGGCCGGAAAACCGGTCGACGTCCTCGCGCGGGAACTCCACGGCGAGGAGTACGACCGGATGTGGAGCGAGCTGCTCGCCTTCTGGCCGGGCTACGCGATGGAGCAGCGCGAGGCCGCCCGGCCGTTGCCGGTTTTCGTGCTCGCACGGGTGGCTCGATAGGTTCTGACCATCCGTTCGGCCGGTGCCGGGATTCACCGGTTTGTGCCAGTCTCACCCGGGTAACGCGCCGTGATGTCCTGACGTCCCGGCGAAGTCACCTAGGGAGGAACCGTCTTGCCTAGATCCACACAGGGCCGGGTGCGGTCGTTCGCACTGGTGGGGGCGCTCGTGGCCGGCGTGGGGCTGGCCGGGACGGCCGGAACCGCCGCCGCGGCCGAAGACTCGGCGGTCAAGCCCGCCGCCGTCGGCGCGACCCCGGCCGTCGCCTGGGGCACCTGCCCGGCCGCCACACTCGCCGGTGTACCCGCGGACCAGGTGCAGTTCTACAGCTGCGCCCGCTACCGCGTGCCGATCGACCACGACAACGCGTCGCTGGGCACCATCGACATCGCCATGCTGAAGCGCGCCGCCCGCACGCCCGACAAGCGGGTCGGCTCGCTGTTCCTCAACCCCGGCGGCCCCGGCGGCTCGGGGCTGCGGATGCCGATCAGCGGCCCGGCCATCTTCCAGCCGCAGGTGCTCGACCGCTTCGACCTGATCGGGTTCGACCCGCGCGGTGTCGGCCAGAGCAACCCGCTGCGCTGCTTCACCACGCAGGAAGACGCCAACGAAGTCTTCGGTGCCCAGATCGCCGTGCCGCTGAGCCGCGCGGAGATCTCCGGGACGCTGGCCGGCTACCGCGACTACGGCCGGTTCTGCAAGAACAACGCCGGTTCGCTGCTCAACCACATGTCCACCAAGGACGTCGTGCGCGACCTCGACACGCTGCGCGCGGCGGTCGGCGACCAGAAGCTGACCTTCGTCGGCTTCTCCTACGGGACGCTGATCGGCTCGACGTACACGTCGATGTTCCCGAAGCAGTCGCGGGCGATCGTGATCGACGGCAACGTCGACCCGGCGCTGCGCACCAGCGACGGCGTCCAGTACGACCGGGAACGCGCGCAGGGCTTCGAGATCGCGCTCGACGCGTTCCTCAAGCGGTGCGACCAGGTCGGCGCGAAGTGCGCGTTCAGCGACGGCAACCCGCGGGCGAAGTTCGACGAGCTGCGGGAGTACCTCCGCAAGCAGCCCATCACGTTCCCGGGCGGCGACCCGCTCGACATCAACCAGTTCACCGGTGGCGTGTCGAGCGTCCTGTACTCGCCCTCGGCCTTCGCGGGCCTCGCCGAGGACCTGCAGGCGCTGTACAACGTCATCCACCCGGCCGGGGCGCAGGCCCAGGCCCTGGTGGCCAAGCCGCTGAAGGCGCTCACCCCCGGCAAGCAGGGCTTGGCCGACCAGAACCCGGACAGCCCCTACACCAGCGACGACTCGTACTTCGCCGTCAACTGCTCCGACAAGCCGTTCCGGATCAGGCAGGAGCAGGTGCCGGACATCGCCGCGAAGTGGGAGCGCGAATCGCGGACCTTCGGCCGGTACCAGGCGTTTGCCGACACGGCGGGCTGCCCGGTGTGGCCGGCGAAGAAGCCGGACGTCCACCGCGGCCCGTGGCGGGCCAAGACCGACGTCCCGGTGGTCGTGGTCGGCAACTACTACGACCCGGCGACGCAGTACAAGTTCGCGCAGCGGATGGCGGCCGAGCTCGGCAACAGCCGGCTGCTGTCGGTCGACGCGTTCGGCCACTGCATCCTCGGTGACGCACTGGGCGTCGACAAGGCCGTGGCCGACTACCTGACCGACCTCAAGGTGCCGGCGAACGGGCAGGTGTTCCAGCCGAACGTCCAGCCGTTCTGATGTGAGCCCGGTCCCGCGGCCCTTCCCCGGGCCGCGGGACCGGCTACGCTGGCGACGTTGATCATCGACGAACACGGGAAGCGAGGTGAGCGGCACATGCCAGCGGACAGTCGACGGACGGCAGGGCGCGCGCTCACCGGAGGTTTCCGGCGGGGCTAGCGTCCGGCCGCCCCCTGTCCGGCAGTGCGCGCACGCCGGAAAAGAGCCGGATATGACCATCTTCGAAATGCTGCTGCGCGTCGGCGCCGGCGTCGGCCTGGGTGCCGTCATCGGGGTCGAGCGCCAGTTCCGCGCCCGGATGGCCGGGCTGCGCACCAACGCACTGGTCGCGGTGGGCGCGACGCTGTTCGTGCTGCTGTCCGCCCACGGTTTCGGCGGGCTGGCCTCGAGCGGCGACCCGACCCGGGTGGCCGCCCAGATCGTCTCGGGCATCGGGTTCCTCGGCGCCGGGGTCATCATGCGGGACGGCCTCAACGTCCGCGGTCTCAACACGGCGGCGACGCTGTGGTGCTCGGCCGCGGTCGGCGCCCTCGCGGGGGCCGGGCTGTACGCGGTCGCGGCGGCCGGGACGGCCGTCGTGGTCGGGGTGAACGTGGTGCTGCGGCCGCTCGGCCGGGTCGTCGACCGCCGCCCTGACTCCGGGGACGAGACACCGACGAGGTACGCGTTCCAGGCCGTCACCCGCGACGCGACGGAAGCGCACGTGCGGGCGCTGCTCGTGCAGTCGTTGACCCGCACGGACTTCCGCCTGCTCTCGGTGCTGAGCACGGACCGGAACGATCGCACGGTCGAGGTGCGTGCCGAGCTGGTCGGCGACCAGCGCGACGACGCCCAGATGGAGGCCGCGGTGTCGCGGCTTTCGCTGGAGCCTTCGGTTTCGAGCGTGCGCTGGGAAGCTGTGCCGGCTTAGGGGTCGGTTCCGAACGAGCCGGCGTGTCGTCTTTGCCGGTACTGCAGGGCTTTCCGGAACGTTGGTAGGCCTGTTTCAGGCCTGCTCGGTCATCTGCCTCCGCAAACTCATTCTGAACTGACCCCTTGGGCGAGGAATTCGTCGAGCAGTTCGCCGAACCGGGCGGGCTGCTCGACGTTGACCTGGTGGCCGGCGCCCTCGACGGCGACCTGGCGCGCGTGCGGGGCCTCGCGGGCGATCAGGTCCGCGATCCCGTGGATGTCGGCGGTGTCCAGCGTCCCGGTGATCACCAGCGTCCGGGCGCGGATCTCCGCGACGCGGGTCACCGCGGTCAGCTCGTCACCCAGGGGGAATCCACCGTGGCCCTTGCGCGCGTTGTCGGCCAGCAGCCGCCCGAAGAGGACCCGGACCGCCGGGTCGACCTGGCCGGGTGTCCGGTGCGGGCCGTCGACGAGCATCCGGAGCACGCACTCGAACGCTCGCGGGTGGTCGCCGGCCGCGATGGCTTCGCCGGCCTGCCTTCGCTGGTCGAGGGTGAACGGGTCGCGCTCGACCATGCCGCTCAACCCGGGCGAGGCGAGCACCAGCCCGTCGACCCGATCCGGGTGCACGAGCGCGAAGTCGGCTGCCGTGCGGCTGCCCAGCGAGGAACCCACCAGCACCGCGCGCTCGATCCCCAGCGCGTCGAGCAGCTGCCGGAGGTCGTCGAAGTGGGAGAACCCCGGCACCGGTCCCGGTGAGTCGCCGTGACCGCGGGCGTCGTACCGGACGACCCGGTGGCTCGCGGCGAACCGGTCCAGCTGTTCGTCCCACACCTGCCTGCCGAAGCCGCCCGGGTGCAGGAAGACCAATGGCCGGCCGTGGCCGCGTTCGTCGTGGTGCAGCTGTTCCCCCATACCGGCCACCGTACCGAAGACGAAGGCCTCCCCACCTGCGCGATGGGGAGGCCTTCGGGACCGCTGCTTACGCCTGCGTCATCTTCCGCAGCACGTACTGCAGGATGCCGCCGTTGCGGTAGTAGTCCGCCTCGCCCGGGGTGTCGATGCGGACGTCCGCGTCGAACTCCACCTTGGTGCCGTCCGCCTTGGTGGCGGTGACGTGCACCGTGCGGGGCGTCGAACCCCCGTTCAGCGCCGTGATGCCCGAGATGTCGAACGTCTCGGTGCCGTCGAGGCCGAGCGACGAGGCCGACTCGCCCGCCGGGAACTGCAGCGGGATGACGCCCATGCCGATCAGGTTCGACCGGTGGATGCGCTCGAACGACTCGGTGATGACCGCGCGGACGCCCAGCAGCGACGTGCCCTTGGCCGCCCAGTCACGCGACGAACCCGAGCCGTACTCCTTGCCGCCCAGCACGACCAGCGGGGTGCCCTGCGCCGCGTAGTTCTGCGCCGCGTCGTAGATGAACGCCTGCGGGGCGCCGTCGACGGTGAAGTCGCGGGTGTAGCCGCCCTGCACGTCGTCGAGGAGCTGGTTGCGCAGGCGGATGTTCGCGAACGTGCCGCGGATCATCACCTCGTGGTTGCCGCGCCGCGAGCCGTAGGAGTTGAAGTCCTTCTTCTCCACGCCGTGCTCGGTCAGGTACTGCGCGGCCGGGGTGCCCGGCTTGATCGCGCCGGCGGGGGAGATGTGGTCGGTGGTGACCGAGTCGCCCAGCTTCGCCAGCACGCGCGCGCCGGTGATGTCGGTGACCGGGGCCGGCTCCGGCGTCATGCCCTCGAAGTACGGGGGCTTCCGGACGTAGGTGGACTCGGCGTCCCACTCGAAGGTCTTGCCCTCCGGGGTGGGCAGCGACTTCCAGCGCTCGCCGCCGTCGAAGACGTCGGCGTAGTCCTTGGTGAACATCTCCTGCGTGATCGCGTAGTCGATGGTCTCCTGGATCTCCTGCGCGGTCGGCCAGATGTCCTTGAGGAAGACGTCGTTGCCCTGCGTGTCCTGGCCCAGCGGCTGGTTCGCGAAGTCGAAGTCCATCGTGCCGGCCAGCGCGTAGGCGATGACCAGCGGCGGCGACGCGAGGTAGTTCATCTTCACGTCGGGGTTGATCCGGCCTTCGAAGTTCCGGTTGCCCGAGAGCACCGAAACCGCGGTGAGGTCGTTCTCCTGGATCGCCGCGGAGATCTCGTCCGAGAGCGGACCGGAGTTGCCGATGCAGGTGGTGCAGCCGTAGCCGACCAGGTGGTAGCCCAGCTTCTCCAGGTACGGCCACAGGTTGGCCTTGGTGTAGTAGTCGGTGACGACCTGCGAGCCCGGCGCCATCGACGTCTTCACCCACGGCTTGACCGCGAGACCCTTGTCCACGGCGTTGCGCGCGAGCAGCGCGGCGCCGAGCATGACCGACGGGTTCGAGGTGTTGGTGCACGAGGTGATCGAGGCGATCACCACGGCGCCGTGGTCGAGGACGAACTCGCCGCGGTCCGCGGTCGAGACCTTGACCGGCTTGCTCGGGCGGCCCGACGCACCGTTCGCGGCGGAGCTGGTGACCGGCGCGGCGTCGTCCTCGGCGAAGGACAGCGACGGGGCGTCGCTCGCCGGGAAGGACTCTTCGGAAGCCTCGTCCATCTTCGTGTGCGGCGTGGTGTCCTCGCCGTCCACGTAGTCGTGGATCGACTTGCGGAACGACGACTTCGCGTCCGACAGCTCGATGCGGTCCTGCGGGCGCTTCGGGCCGGCGATCGACGGGACGACCGTCGAGAGGTCCAGCTCGAGGTACTCGGAGTAGGAGGCCTCGCGCGACGGGTCGTGCCAGAGGCCCTGCTCCTTGGCGTAGGCCTCGACCAGCGCGACCTGCTCGGCCGAGCGGCCGGTCAGCTTGAGGTAGCGGACGGTCTCCTCGTCGATCGGGAAGATCGCCGCGGTGGAGCCGAACTCCGGGCTCATGTTGCCGATGGTGGCGCGGTTGGCCAGCGGCACCGCGGACACGCTCTCGCCGTAGAACTCGACGAACTTGCCGACCACGCCGTGGCGGCGCAGCATCTCGGTGATGGTGAGCACGACGTCGGTGGCGGTGACGCCGGCCGGGATCTCGCCGGTCAGCTTGAAGCCGACGACGCGCGGGATGAGCATCGACACCGGCTGGCCCAGCATGGCCGCCTCGGCCTCGATGCCGCCGACGCCCCAGCCCAGCACGCCCAGGCCGTTGACCATGGTGGTGTGCGAGTCGGTCCCGACGCAGGAGTCGGGGTAGGCCTGCCCGCCCCGGGACATCACCGTGCGCGCGAGGTGCTCGATGTTGACCTGGTGCACGATGCCGGTGCCCGGCGGGACGACCTTGAACTCGTCGAAGGCGCCCTGGCCCCAGCGCAGGAACTGGTAGCGCTCGCGGTTGCGCTCGTACTCGATCTCGACGTTGCGCTCGAAGGCGTCGGGGCGGCCGAAGACGTCGATGATCACCGAGTGGTCGATGACCAGCTCGGCCGGGGCGAGCGGGTTGACCTTGTCGGGGTCGCCGCCCAGGTCGGTGACCGCTTCGCGCATGGTGGCGAGGTCGACGACGCACGGGACGCCGGTGAAGTCCTGCATGATCACGCGGGCCGGCGTGAACTGGATTTCGATCGAGGGGTCGGCGTTCGGGTCCCACGAGCCGAGCGCGCGGATGTGGTCGGCGGTGATGTTCGCGCCGTCCTCGGTGCGCAGCAGGTTCTCGAGCAGGATCTTCAGGCTGTAGGGCAGCCGCTCGGCGCCCTCGACCTTGTTCAGGCGGAACACCTCGTACGAGGCGTCGCCGACCTTCAGCGTGTCTTTGGCGCCGAAGCTGTCCTTGCTGGCGGGTGAGGTCACGTCTAACTCCAGTGGCGGGGACGCCGCGCCGTCGCGGCAGGGGAGTCCCGGGTCAGTTCGGTCGGTTCGGGTGGGGCGAGTCTTGCGCACCCCCACCGTAGGACCGGATGCGGGATGGCACACCTCGCGGTGCTTCAAACAGTACGCGTGTCCTGTTTAACGGACAAGACGACACGCGGTGTGGGCTGCGCCATCTGATCCCGGGGTCCCTCAATGAGGGGAATTGGTGCCTACGTTGTGTAAGTTTCCGCTGATGCTTGTGATAGTGGTGTGACTGCAGTGACACGCGGTGTGCGCTGGTGAGCGGAGGTGGCGGTCTTGTTAGGACGGTGCGGGGGTCCGAAGGTGCCGCGCGTCCGCCGGGGACTCAGCGTGAGCACGCTCACGTTGGTGATCTTGTTCGGCGCCGGCGGCACGGGCCTCGCGGCGCCCCCGCCGCCGCCGAATCCCAGCGATTCGGAGATCCAGGCCGGCAAGGCCGACGCGAACGCGAAGGCCGGTGAGGTCGGCCGGCTGACCAACCAGCTGGCCCAGGCCGAGCAGAAGCTGACGCAGCTGCAGGACGACGTCGAGCTCAAGCAGGAAGAGGCCAACAAGGCCCTGGTCGACCTGCAGACCGCGCAGGACGACGCAACTCAGGCGGAGAACGACGCGAAGGCCGCTCGCACCGAGGCGGACGCGGCCTCGGCGGCCATCGAGCAGGCCCGGGCGGACCTCAGGACGTTCGCCGCCGCGAGCTTCCAGCAGGGCAGCACGGTCGGCTCGCTCTCGGCGTACCTGAGCGCGGACAGCCCGAAGGACATGCTGGCCCGCGCGCAGCTGCTCGACGCCGTCGGCGGCGACCGGCTCAACGCCCTCGACCGGCTCCAGCAGGCGCAGACCGAGAAGTCCAACAAGGACGCCGCCGCCCGCAAGGCCGCCGAGATCGCTCAGCAGAAGCAGGACGCGGCGCGCCGGGCGAAGAACAGTGCCGACGCCGCCCGGACGACCGCCGAGCGCGCCCAGGACAGCCAGGCCGCCCAGAACTCCCGGCTCGAGAAGAACAAGACCGACGTCGAGCAGCAGCTCTACGACGCCCAGGCCAAGGTCAGCGGCCTGCAGGGGCAGCGGCAGCGCTACCAGGACTGGCTCGCCCAGAAGCAACGTGAGGACGAAGAACGCGCCCGGCAGGCGGCGCTCGCCGCGTCCGGGGGCGGTGGCCGTCCCTCGGGCGGCCCGGCACCGTCGGGCCCGGCCGGCTCGTCGATCGAGGCGGTGATCGCGCGGGCGCTGTCCAAGCTCGGGATGCCGTACGCGTGGGGCGGCGGCAACGCGAGCGGCGCGACCCGCGGCATCCGCGACGGCGGCGTCGCCGACCGCTACGGCGACTACAACAAGATCGGCTTCGACTGCTCCGGCCTGATGATCTACGCCTTCGCCGGCGTCCGGCCGCTGCCGCACTACAGCGGCTACCAGTACTCGGCGGGCCGGCGGGTGCCGCTGTCCCAGATGCGCCGCGGCGACCTGCTGTTCTGGGGCGGGCCGGGCGGCATCCACCACGTCGCGCTCTACCTCGGCGGCGGGCAGATGGTCGAGGCGCCGCAGTCCGGCCTGCGGGTCCGGGTCGCCCCGGTCCGCTTCGGCGGGATCATGCCCTACGCGACGCGCCTGGTCGGTTAGCCGCCGGCGGCCTTGAGCTTGCGCCAGCCACCCGCGCGGTTGTTCGCGATGATCTCCCGGAACATCGCCGTCAGCGCGGGGGCGTTGATCCGCTCTCCCTCGCGGAAGGCGACCGTCCGCGCGGTCTTGTTGCCGTGCCCGGCGGTGATGATGCCCTCCGGGTCTCCGACGATGCCGCCGTCGTAGACGAACACGTTGACGTGGTCCTTCGCCGCCAGCAGGGCGCAGATGTTGCCCTGGAGCACGAAGTACGGCTGCCGGGTGCGCTTGATCGTCTCGACGACCTCGGGGTCGGCCGCGTGCACCAGCTCGCGGACCTCCCGGCAGATCGCCTGCTGCCACGCGGGCAAGGCGTCGATGTAGGCGTCCACACGTGGTTCGGCGACGTAGGTCATGGGGCGAGTATGCGCGAAACCCGGTCGACGCGGTCGCCGTCCGGGCGACAGGATCGCCCGGTGGACGACGAACTGAACGCGCTGCGGCGCACCCGGATGCGCTGGAACACGCCCCTGTCCGAGCGGCACGCGGAGCTGCTGCTCGACCGGATGGAGCTGGACACAGGACACCTCGTCGACCTCGGCTGCGGCTGGGGTGGGCTGCTGCTCCAGGCGGCCGCCCGGGCCCCGGGCCTGCGCGCGACCGGCGTCGACACCGACGTGACCGGCCTCGACCGCGGCCGGGCGATGGCCGGGTGGCGGGACCTGGCGGTGGAGTTCACCGAGTCGGACGCCGCGACCTGGGATTCTCCGGTCGAGCGGGCGTTCTGCATCGGCGCCGCCCACATCTTCGGCTCGACGAAGGCGGCGCTGGAAGCGCTCGCCCAGGTGGTGTTGCCGTCCGGCCGGCTGCTCTACGGCGACGGCTTCTGGGCGGCACCGCCCGGCTCGGCGGCCCTCGAGACCTTCGGCCCGGACATCCTGACCTTGCCGGAGCTGCTCGACGCCGCGGACGGCGCCGGCTGGCGCGTGCTCCACTTCAGCACCGCCGACCAGCTGGAATGGGACGACTTCGAGTCGACCTCGCGCGCCGGCTGGGCGGAGTGGCTGGCGGCGCACCCGGCCGACCCGCGCGCGGGCCGGGTGCGGGAGTGGCTCGACCGGCGGTTGCGCGAGTACGTCCGGGACTACCGGGGCGTGCTGGGCTTCACCTACCTCGTGCTGGGCCGCTAGGGTGCCTCGGTGCGCTACGCGGGGATCGTGGTGGCCGGTGGATCGGCCCGCCGGCTGTCCGGAGTGGACAAGCCGGCGCTGTCGGTGGGCGGGAAACCGTTGCTGGCCCGCGCGATCCACGCCCTCGACGGCGCCGAGCGGGTGATCGCGGTCGGCCCGCGGCGCCCCGGCTTCGACGTCGTGTGGACCCGGGAGCCGGTGCCGGGCACCGGACCGGTGGCGGCGCTGGCGGCGGGCCTGGTCTTCGTGCCCGACGAGGTGGAGGCGGTCGTGCTGCTGGCCGCCGACCTCCCGGGCGTCCGCCGGTCCACAGTGGACAGGCTGGTGTCGTCGATCGGCGACGGCGAGGGAGCGGTCCTGGTCGACGCCGCGGGGGAGCGGCAGTGGCTGCTGGGGGCCTGGCGGACCGCGGCGCTGCGCGCGGCGCTGCCGGAACAGACCGAGAACGCGGCCCTGCGCCGGGTCCTGGGCGGCCTGGTGGTCGCCGAGGTCCCGGCGGAACGGGGCGAAGCGGACGACATCGACACACCCGAGGACCTCGAACGCCACCGCTGAGCCCCGGCCGCCGCCGGGCCGCGGCACCTTCAGGCGGCGGGCTCGCCGGTGGCCGGGTCGATGACCGCCGTCACCTCGCGGACCGTTGTCACCGGGAAGCCGCCGCACTCGGCGTGCTCGCGCACGGCAGCCGCGTTCTCGGCCAGGTACACGCAGGTGATCGCGTCGTCCGTCACGTAGCTGTGCACCCACTGCGCGCGTCCGGCCATTCCGGCCAGGACCTGGTTGGACTTCGCCGAGATCGCCTGCAGCTCGTCCGCCGTCATGCGGCCGGCGCCCGGGATCTCGCGCTCGATGAGGTAGCGGGGCATGGGGGTCTCCTCTCTCAGTGCCCGTCCGGGCAGTAGCCGGAACAGAGCAGGCTCATGCGGGTGATGCGTCCGTCGGCACCCGTGTCGGCGAACGCCTGCTGCTCGACCACGAACCAGCCGTCGCCGAGCCGGGACGCCCGCAGCCGCGCCCGCCAGTGCAGGTGCAGCCGCGCGCCGATCTCCGACACGCCCGACGAGACCAGCTCGAAGGCGAGCGTGTCGCCGAACCAGCGGGTGAACGTCGCCCGGATCTCGTCGGCCCCCTGCGCCTCCCGCAGCCCTCGCGGGACCAGCGCGCTCAGGTGGGCGTCGCCGGCCAGGGTGGATGCCAGCCGGGCGAAGTCCTGGGCGGCCAGGCCGTCGAGGAAGGTCCCGGGCGCCGTCTGTGTGGTGGTCATGGCCCTGTTCTACGGGCGACGGCGGCCCGGCGGATCGGGCAACTACCCGATAAACCCGTTCCGCATCGCGAACAGCGCCGCCTGCGTGCGCGTAGAGACCCCGAGCTTCGCGTAGATGTGCTCCAAGTGCGTCGACACGGTCTTGCGCGAGACGGTCAGCGCCGTCGCGATCTCGGCGTTGGACAGCCCCCGCGCCAGCTGTACCAGGACCTCCGTCTCCCGGGTCGTCAGCCCGGACCGGCCGGGCAGCGTCCGGCGCACCCGCCGCCCGGCCGCGGCCAGCACGGCCTCGACCGCCTGGCCGTCGAGACGTCCGGCGTGCGCTTCCCCGGCCAGGACCTCCGCGGCCTCGGACGGCGGCAGCGCCGCGCGGTGCGGGCGAGGCTCGCCCAGGGCGTGGTAGACGTCCGCGGCCGCGAGGATCCGCGAAGGCATGGCCAGGGCGTCGCCGGCGAGAGCGTGGGGGTAGCCCGAGCCGTCGAGGCGTTCGTGGTGCTGGGCCGCGCACCGGGCCACCGACGCCAGCGCCGGCACCCGCGCCAGCATCCGTTCGGTCAGGTACGGGTGGGTCCGGGCCCGCTCGCGCTGGGACACCGACCACGGCTTCGGCGCGTTCCACACCGCGCTCGGCACGCCGATCATCCCGATGTCGTGCACCCACCCCGCCCGCCGCACCACCACGACGTCGTCCGAGGACAGGCCCAGCCGGGTCGCCGCGGCTCCGGCGAGCTCCGCGACGCCGCGGGAGTGCCCGAGCCGGTGGGGCGACTTGAGGTCGGCGAAGTCGGCGAACGCCCGCAGCGCCTGGTCGAGCTCCTCGTCGGGGAGCTGCTCCCCGAGCCGCGGGTCGAGCGCGATCACCTCGTCCCAGGCCCGGACGTCCTCGAGCCCGGCGAGCACCGCGGCGTGGTGCTCGAGGAAGCAGTCCACGAGCCGCGGGTCGAACTGCGTGCCGCGGCGTTCGCGGGCGACCGCGAGCGCGCCCTCGACGCCCGCGGTGTGGTGGAAGGCCTCGACGTTGTCGGCGAGCTGGACCAGCCGCATCGCCAGGGCGAGCTCGTCGCCGCCGGCCTGCCCCGGCACGCCGCGGCCGTCCCAGCGCTCGAAGGCCTGCAGCAGCGGGCGGCAGACGTCGTCGCCGAGCCGCAGCCGGTCCGCGAGTTCGCTGGCGCCCTGGCAGTGGGCCTGCATCACGCGCTGCACCGACTTCCCGGCCGTGACCAGGAACCGGCCCACCAGCCCGGCCCGCCGCAGCCGCGAGCTGCCGCCGCCGAGGTGGCGCGCGATGAACATCGCCATCGTGATCCCGGCCAGGTCCCCGTCGTGGCTGTCGGCGTACAACTGCGTCTCGTCCCCGAACAGCTCGGCCAGTTCGCTCGTGTCCGCCGCGCAGCCGATCCAGGTCAGCAGCGACGTGTAGTAGGCCGCGGAGCGGATCCCGTCGTCGACGCCGGCCGCGTCGGCCAGCCGCAGCGTGATCACCGTCTGGCGCAGGACCCGTTCCATGGGGCGGCCCATGCCGAGGTCGGCCACCAGCGACAGGGTGGCGACCAGCTCGGCGAGCCTGACACGGGTCACCCCCGCATCCTCGCCCAGCACGGCTGCGCTGTCAGTTCGAGTTGCACTGTCAGGTCGAAGGAGTGCTTCACAGGTGCCACACCGCTGACCGTGTTGGCTGATCGTGGGCCAGGTGCGTCCGTCCGCGTGCCGGATGCGACGCACGACCGGGGGCGCAGTACGGTCGCACCGCGTGATCACCGTCGCGGGGGCGGCGCACGAGAATTCGAGGAGGCAGAGTGACCGAGCCCGGCTACGCCGAGGGCGGGAACGGCCAGCAAGCGGCGACACCGGCCCGGGACGCCCAGTTGCTGGAGCGGACCGTGTTCGAGGTCAAGCGGATCATCGTCGGCCAGGACCGCCTGGTCGAGCGGATGCTGGTCGGCCTGCTGGCCAAGGGCCACCTGCTGCTCGAAGGCGTGCCCGGCGTGGCGAAGACCCTCGCCGTCGAGACGTTCGCCCGGGTGGTCGGCGGCTCGTTCTCGCGCGTGCAGTTCACCCCGGACCTGGTGCCCGCCGACATCCTCGGCACCCGGATCTACCGCCAGGGCGCCGAGCGCTTCGACGTCGAGCTCGGCCCGGTCGTGGCCAACTTCGTGCTCGCCGACGAGATCAACCGCGCGCCCGCGAAGGTCCAGTCGGCGATGCTCGAGGTGATGGCCGAGCGGCACGTCTCGATCGGCGGGCAGACGTTCCCGATGCCCGACCCGTTCCTCGTGCTCGCCACGCAGAACCCGATCGAGAACGAGGGCGTGTACCCGCTGCCGGAAGCCCAGCGCGACCGGTTCCTGTTCAAGATCGTCGTCGAGTACCCCTCCGCCGAGGAGGAGCGCGAGATCATCTACCGGATGGGCGTCACCCCGCCCACGCCGCACGAGGTGCTCAGCCCGGGCGAGCTGGTCCGGCTGCAGGGCGTCGCGTCGCAGGTGTTCGTGCACCACGCCCTGGTCGACTACGTGGTCCGCCTGGTGCTGACCACCCGGACGCCGAACGACCACGGTCTCGCCGACGTCGCCGGCTGGGTCTCCTACGGCGCTTCGCCGCGCGCGAGCCTCGGCATCATCGCCGCCGCGCGGGCGCTGGCCCTGGTCCGCGGCCGCGACTACGTGCTGCCGCAGGACGTCGTCGACGTCGTTCCCGACGTGCTGCGCCACCGGCTCGTGCTGTCCTACGACGCGCTGGCCGACGGGGTGCCCATCGACCACATCATCACGCGCGTCCTGCAGACCGTGCCGCTGCCGCAGGTCTCGGCCCGGCCCCAGGGCGGGGCCGGCCAGGGCGGCCCGGTCCCGGCGGGCGCGCCGGTCAGGTAACCGGCGATGGCGAAGAACGAGAAGGGCGAGCGCCCTTCGTGGGCGCCGCCGATCCTGCGCGGCGACCGGCTGGAAGCCGGGCTCCGCACGCTGGAGCTCGACGTCCGCCGCCGGCTCGACGGGCTGCTGCAGGGCAACCACCTCGGCCTCGTGCCGGGGCCGGGCTCCGAACCCGGCGAGGCCCGCCCGTACCAGCCCGGCGACGACGTGCGCCGGATGGACTGGGCGGTCACCGCCCGCACCACGACCCCGCACATCCGCGAGACCGTGGCCGACCGCGAGCTGGAGACGTGGGTGGTCGCCGACCTGTCGGCGAGCCTCGACTTCGGCACCGCGCTGTGCGAGAAGCGCGACCTGGTGGTCTGCGCGGTCGCCGCGGTCGCGCACCTCACCGGCGGCGGTGGCAACCGGATCGGCGCGCTGGTCTCCACCGGCGCCGACACGACTCGCATCCCCGCCCGTGGCGGCCTCGCGCACGCCCGCGGGCTGGTGCGGAAGGTGGCCGAGACTCCGCGCGCGGCCGAGGGCACCCGCGGTGACTTCGCCCAGGCCCTGGAAGCGCTGCGGCGCCCGCCGCGCCGCCGTGGCCTGGCCGTGGTGATCTCCGACTTCCTGGGCGAGGAGTCCTGGGAGCGGCCGCTGCGGGCGCTGGGCGGGCGCCACGAACTGATCGCGATCGAAGTCCTCGACCCGCGCGACGTCGACCTGCCCGAGGTGGGCACCGTCGTGCTGGCCGACCCGGAGACAGGGAAACAGCGCGAAGTGCACGCTTCGGCCTTGCTGCGCAAGGAGTTCGGGGCCGCGGCCCACGCCCACCGGCAACGGGTGGCGGCCGGCCTGCGGCGCGCGGGTGCGGCGCACCTGACGCTGCGCACGGACGCCGACTGGATCGCCGACATGGTGCGGTTCGTCGTCGCCCGCAAGCGCCGCTGGTCGGGGGGTGTCGCGTGAGGGAGCTTGCGACCGAACCATTCGACACTGCGCTTTCGGCTCAGGCCGCGCCGAGCGTCAGCGAGGTGTGCGCATGAGTTTGACCGGGTTCGCCTCGCCCTGGTGGTTCCTGCTGCTGATCGCGGTCGCCGCGGTCGCCGTCGGGTACGTGCTCGCCCAGCGGGCGCGCCGGAAGCGGACCATGCGGTTCGCCAACCTGGACCTCCTCGAAAAGGTCGCGCCGAAGAGCCAGGGCTGGGTCCGGCACCTGCCGGCCGTGCTGATCGTGCTGTCGCTGCTGCTGCTCACGGTGTCGCTGGCCGGGCCGACCGCCGAGCAGAAGGTGCCGCGCAACCGGGCGACCGTGATGCTGGTGATCGACGTGTCGCTGTCGATGGAGGCGACCGACGTCCTGCCGACGCGGTTGCAGGCGGCCCAGGAAGCGGCGACGAGCTTCGCGCGCAACATGACGCCGGGCATCAACCTGGGGTTGATCTCCTTCGCGGGCACGGCGACGGTGCTGGTCAACCCGACCACCGACCGCAACGGCGTGATCAAGGCGATCGAGAACCTGAAGCTCGCCCAGTCGACGGCGACCGGCGAAGGCATCTTCGCGGCCTTGCAGTCGGTGGAGAGTTTCTCGAGTCTCGTCGGCGGGGCCGACGGGCCGCCGCCGGCGCGGATCGTGCTGATGTCGGACGGGAAGCAGACGGTCCCGGAAGACCTGTACGCGGCGCGCGGCGGCTACACCGCGGCGCAGGCGGCGAAGCAGGCCGGGGTGCCGATCTCGTCGATCTCGTTCGGCACCACCCACGGCTCGGTCGACATCGACGGCAAGGCCCAGCCGGTCAGCGTGGACGACGAGTCCCTGCGCGAAATCGCCCGGCTGTCCGGCGGCGACTTCTACAAGGCGGCCAGCGCCGAGGAGCTGAAGAAGGTCTACGCGGACCTCGGCGAGCAGATCGGCTACGAGCTCAAGGACGCCGACGCGAGCAAGCCGTGGGTGGTGGTGGGCACGTTGATCCTCATGCTTGGTGCCGCGGCCAGCCTCTTCTTCGGGCAGAGATTGCCGTGACTCAGGCTCGGCGGACGCCGTGGAGGCTTCCGCCGAGCAGGGTCACCCCGGAGAGCACGCCGCTGAGGAACGGCACCCACTCCGCGGCGGTTCCGAGCAAGGCGAGCCCGACGACGCCGAGCGCCGTCAGGACCACGCCGACCACGAGGATCGAGCGGGTCTTCCACGCCGACGCCAGTGCGACGAAGTGGAGGCCGACGACGGTCGCGATCCAGGCGACGTTGGCCTGGACGGGCGCCTCCAGCAGGCGCAGGACGAAGAACCCGGCGAAGAGGAGCACGACCTCGCCGAGCACGATGAACCGGTAGCTCGGGCCGAACATCGGCCGGCCTTCGAGTGTCGGCCGTCCACCCGCACGGACGCCGAGGACCACCACGGCGGCCAGGGCGAGCACGGCGAGGGCGCGCAGCACCCAGCCGAGCGCGGAAGGCAGTGGGTCACCGGAGTTGACCAGGACGAAGACGGTGCCGAACGCGGCGCCGATGAGCGCCCCCAGAAACTGCTGTCGCATCGGGCGAACCTACCGGAAGCCGTTCTGGCGCCACGCTTCGTAGACCGTGATGGCCGCGGTGTTGGCCAGGTTGAGCGACCGGTTGGACGGCCGCATCGGCAGCCGCACGCGGTCGGTCACCTCGGGCGCTTCCCGGACTTCGGCGGGCAAGCCGGCCGACTCGGGCCCGAACACCAGGACGTCGCCCGGGGTGTAGGCGACGTCGGTGTACAGCCGGGTGGCCGACGCGGTGAAGGCGTAGACCTTGGCCGGCAACAACACTTCCCAGGCCGCGGCGAGCGAAGCGTGGACGTGCACGCGGGCGAGGTCGTGGTAGTCGAGCCCGGCCCGGCGCAGCTGCTTGTCCTCCAGGCTGAAGCCGAGCGGGCCGACCAGGTGCAGTTCGCAGCCGGTGTTGGCGGCCAGGCGGATCGCGTTGCCGGTGTTGGGCGGGATTTCGGGCTGGTAGAAGAGAACGCGGAACACGGGTTCACTCCCCGAGCAGGGTCGCGTAGACCTTGCGGACCGCGTCCGGCGGCGCTTGCGGGCGCAGCGTGGCCGGGTCGATGAACACGTACCGGACGGTCGCCGCCGCGATCAGGGTCTCGCCGCGGTGGATCTCGAAGTCGAAGATCAGCGACGTCGTGCCGAGGTGGTTCAGGTACTGGGAGACGACGAGCTCGTCATCGTAGCGGGCGGGGGAGCGGAACTTGAGGTTCGCTTCCGCGACCACGACGTCGGTGCCGTGCGCGAGGAACTCGTCGTGCGAACCGAAGAGGGTCTTCTCCGCCTCGAAGGAGCACATGTCCACATAGGCCAGGTAGTGGGCGTTGAAGACGATGCCCTGCCCGTCGCACTCGTGGTAGCGCACGCGCAGCGGCATCTCGGCGATCGGGCGGCGAGGTGCGGTCACGCGCCCAATCTAGTTCCCGATCCGACCCGAAGCAGGCCGCCCCCTCCGCGATCGGCACAGTCAGCCGTGCAAGGCCCGGTACGCGGCTGCCGCGCCCGGATGCAGCGGCACCGGCTGGGTCCCGATCAGCGGCCGCACGTCGAGGAACTGCGTCCCCACCGCCTCGGCCGGCACCAGCGCCGTGGCGCGCTCGACGAGCAGCCGGACCACGGCCGCGGCGACGTCGTCCGGCAGCGAAGGCGCGCACACCAGCAGGTTCGCCACGCCGATGGTGCTCAGCGCGCCGACTCCGCGGTAGGCGCCTTCGGGGACGTGGACCTGGTCGTACACCGGGCCGTACGCCGCGCGCAGGGCCGGCACCACCGAATCCAGGGGCAGCAGCGCGATCGGCGTCGTGCGGGTGAGGTCGGCCAGCTTCGGCGTCGGGACGCCGCCCGACCACAGCATGGCGTCGATGCGGCGGCCGGCCAGCGCGTGGACCGCGTCTTCGAACAGCAGGTGCCGGGTGTCCACCGCGACGCCCGCCGTGGCGAACAGGCGCTCGCCGAGCTGGGCCGCCCCGGAGCCGCTCGCGCCCAGGGACACCGCGCGCCCGGCGAGGTCGGCGAGCCGGCGCACCGGCCCGTCGGCCCGGACGACGAGCTGCAGGTAGTTCTCGTAGACGCGGCCGAGCGCGCGCAGCGGCACCTTCGCGGCGAACGGCGGCCCGCCGCCGAGCGCGGTCTGGGCCACGTCGGCGAGCACCAGCCCGAGGTCGGCCTGCCCCCGGTGCACGAGCCCGACGTTGGCGACGCTCGCCTCGGTCGGCACGGCCTTGGCGTGCAGCAGCGGTTCCGCACGGTTCAGCTCGGCCGACAGCAGCTCGGCGAAGGCCAGGTAGAACCCGCCGCGCTCGCCGGCGGCGATGGTCAACGGGCGTTCCGGGCCGCGGTAGCCGGACGTCGAACACCCCGCCACGGCGAGGCCGAGGCCGCCGAGCAGGGCCGTGCGGCGGGTGAGGGTCATCCCGGCACCTCCTGCAGCGGCAGCGTGACGCGGACTTCGAGGCCGTGCGGGTGCGCCTGCCGCAGTTCGAGGACGCCGCCGCGGGTGCGGACCTGCTGGTGCGCGATGGCCAGGCCGAGGCCGGTGCCGCGCGGCGCTCCCTCGCCACCGGCGCGCCAGAAGCGTTCGGTCGCCCGTGCTCTGTCCTCTTCGGACAACCCCGGCCCGTCGTCGGCGACGACGAGCGTGGCGCTCGACACGCCGCTTTCCCAGTCCGTCGTGATCTTCGCACCGCGGCCGGCGTAGTGGACGGCGTTGTCCAGCAGCACGTCGAGGATCTGCGCGAGCTCGCCTTCCGGGCAGCGCACGGTCACCGGCTCGTCGTGGCCCGGCGGCGGGACGATCGCCGACCCCGCGTCCTCGGCGGCCGGGCGCCAGGCGTCGACGCGTTCGGCGAGCACCGACGCGAGGTCGCAGGCCTCGTCGGCACCTCCGGCCGCGACGCGGGTCGCGGTGCTCTCGGCCAGCGCGAGGGCGAGCAGGCCGTCGAGGAGCTTCTCCAGGCGCTCGACCTCGGCGACGGCCGCGCGGTAGGTGGTGTCGTCGCCCTCGATGCGCCCGGCCAGGGAGTCGACGCGCAGGCGCAGGGCGGCCATCGGGTTCCGCAGCTGGTGCGAGGCGTCGGCGACCAGCCGGTGCTGCTGCTCGGCGGCTTCGAGCACGGCCTCGGACATCCGGTTGACCTCGGCGGCGAGGGACCGCAGCTCACGCGGCCCGGTGCGTTCCGGGACGTGCGCGCGGTGCCCGTCGGCCACCGCCAGCACCCCGGTTTCGAGCTCGTGCAGCGGCCGCACCATCCACCGGGCCAGCACCACGGCGAGCAGCACGAACACCATCGCGACCAGCACCGCGCCGGCGCCGATGGTGCCCCACCGGGTGGCGACGTCCGCGGCGGCCGCCGTCACCGACCCGCGCAGCACCACCACCCCGGACACGCGCGTGCCGGTGCCGACCGGGCGGGCGAAGTAGGCCGGTTCGGCCGACCACGGGTCCAGCCGGTCCACCCGCGGCGCCGGTTCGTTGCGCATGGCCGCCTCCACCAGCGCGCGCACCGCCGGGTCGCCCGCGGTCAGGCCGCCCGCCTGCACCAGCGGGAGCCGCCGCGCGTCGACGATGACGACGCCTTCGCCGTACAGCTCGGCGTAGCGCGCCGCGTCGGCCGCGAGGGCCGCGGGGTCGCGGGTGTCGACGGCCTGCTGGGCGAGCACGACGAACCGGTCGACGTCGGCGGTGCGGGAGATGACCAGCTGCTGGGTGCGCTGCTCGGCGGTGGCGGCCAGCAGCGGCACGGCGAACGCGGCGACGACCGCCAGTGCGAGGGCGACCAGGACCACCAGGAGCCGGGTGCGCACGGGTCAGTCCCGGCCGAGCCGGTAGCCGAAGCCGCGGATGGTGGTGAGCAGGCCCGGCCGGTCGAGCTTGGCGCGCAGCCCGGTCAGGTGGACGTCGAGCGAGCGTGACACCGCGAGGAAGGCGTCGCCCCAGACCTCGTCCATCAGCTGCTGGCGGCTGACCGCGGTGCCGGGGCGCGCGGCGAGCACGGCCAGGATCTCGAACTCCTTGGTGGTCAGCCCCACGTCGTGCCCGGCGACCAGCACCCGGCGGGCGCCGAGGTCGATCTCGACGTCCTCGATCCGGACGACGTCGCCGGCCGGGGTGGCGCGGGCGACCGCGCGGCGGACGACGGCGTCCATCCGGGCCAGCAGCTCGGCCAGCCGGACGGGCTTGGTGAGGTAGTCGTCGGCGCCGAGCCGCAGCCCGCGCACGACCGAGCGTTCGTCGCCGCGGGCGGTCAGCACGATGACCGGGACCGGCGAGACGGCCCGGATCTTGCGGAGGACGTCGAGGCCGTCGAGGTCGGGCAGGCCCAGGTCCAGCAGGACGAGGTCGGCCGTGCGGTGGTGGTGCAGCGCGTCGGCCCCGCGGGCGACGCTGGTGACGGGATGGCCGCGCGCGTGCAGCGACTCGGCGAGCGCGCCGGCCACACCCGCGTCGTCTTCGACGAGGAGCACGCGCACGGTCATCCCCTTGTCAGCGCTTCTCCAGCTCGGAGGTCTTGGAGGTTTCCCGCATTGTGCCGTAGACGATCAGGGACACCAGGACGCAGCCCGCGACGTACCAGAAGAACACCGTTTCGTGCCCGGCGCTCTTCAGCGCCTGCGCGATCAGCTCGGCGGTGCCGCCGAAGATCGCCACGGTCAGCGCGTACGGCAGCCCGACGCCGATGGCGCGGATCTTCGTCGGGAACAGCTCGGCCTTCACGATCGCGTTGATCGAGGTGTACCCGGCGACGATCACCAGGCCGGCCAGCACCAGGAAGAACGCGCCGACGGGGTTGCGGGTCGACCCCATCACCGTCATGAGCGGGACGGTGAGCAGCGTGCCGCCGATGCCGAAGAACAGCAGCAGCGGGCGGCGGCCGATCCGGTCGGACAGGCGCCCGAACACCGGCTGCAGGCACGCGGCGACGAGGATCGCGCAGAACAGCACGATGGTGACCTGGCGCCGCGGGATGTGCGCGGTGTTCTCCAGGAACTTCTGGCTGTAGGTGGCGAAGGTGTAGAAGCCGACCGTGCCGCCGAGGGTCAGGCCGACGACGAGCGCGATCTCCTTGGGGTACTTGGCCAGCACCCGCAGCGTGCCGCGTTCGCCCTTGTTTTCGCTCTGGTTTTCGTCCGCCTCGCGCTGGAAGCTCTCCGACTCGTCCATGCCCCGCCGCAGCCACATGACGGTGAGCGCGGCGAAGGTGCCGACGACGAACGCGATCCGCCAGCCCCACGCGGTCAGCTGCTGCTCGGTGAGGATCGCCTGCAGGATCAGCTGGAGACCCAGCGCCAGCAGCTGGCCGCCGTAGAGCGTCACGTACTGGAAGCTCGAGTAGAAGCCGCGTTTGCCGGGAGTGGCCACTTCGGACAGGTAGGTCGCCGAGGTGGAGTACTCGCCGCCGACCGACAGGCCCTGGATCAGCCGGGCGGTGAGCAGCAGGATCGGCGCGGCGATCCCGATGGTGTGGTAGCTCGGCGTGACGGCGATGAGCAGCGAGCCGCCCGCCATGAGCGTGACCGAGAGCACGAGGGCGCTGCGGCGGCCGAACCGGTCGGCGAACCGCCCGAGCATCCACCCGCCCAGCGGCCGCATGAGGAACCCGACGGCGAACACGGCGGCGGTCCCGAGGAACGCGGCCGTGGTGTCGGTCGTGGGGAAGAACGACTTGGCGAAGTAGGTGGTGAACGCCGCGTAGGCGTACCAGTCGTACCACTCGACCAAGTTGCCGATGGAGCCGCGCAGCACGTTGCCGATCACGCGCTTTTCCCCGACGGCGGCCGGGGTCGGGGAGTTGAGCCGGGTTGTCATCGTCGACCTCCTGTGTTGCGACTCACGGTGACCAACGGGGTGGGTGAGCGGCAAGACGGGGAGGCAGTTCCTAACGTGCGCTTAGGACGGTGACGTCTGTGTCCTGGCGCGGGTCAGCCGGCGGGCCACTCGTAGGACAGCTCACCGCGGCTCCACGTTCGCCGCCGGCTCGAAGCCGTCGACCGCGGAGTCGGCAAGGAAATGCGCCGCAGCGGCCTCGTGCGAGCACGGCGTCGCGCCGGGCCCCGGCCGCTGGCCGTCGACCTGCTGTGTTGCGACTCACGGTGACCAACCAGCGGGTAACCACCAAGGTCGGGAGGCAGTTCCCGGACCGGGCCCGGGACGGTCGCGGGCAGCGCGAACGCGGGTGCGTGACCCGCGAGCGCTGCCGATAACCTCGTGCGCGTCAGCAGCGCACGCTTCACGAAGAGGGAGAACACAGTGGGACGGTCGGTTCTGGTCACCGGGGGCAACCGGGGCATCGGTCTGGCGATCGCCCGGGACCTCGCCGAACAGGGGCACCGGGTCGCCGTCACGCACCGTGGTTCGGGGGCGCCCGAAGGCCTCTTCGGGGTTCAGGCGGACGTCACCGACACCGAGCAGGTCGACGCCGCCTTCAAGCTCGTCGAAGAACACCAGGGGCCGGTCGAGGTGCTCGTCTCCAACGCCGGGCTGACCGATGACACGCTGCTGATGCGGATGAGTGACGACCAGTTCGAACGCGTCCTCGACGCCAACCTCACCGGCGCCTTCCGGGTCGCCAAGCGGGCCTCGCGGGGCATGCTGCGCGGCAAGTGGGGCCGGTTCGTCTTCATCTCCTCCGTCGTCGGCCTCTCCGGCTCGGCCGGGCAGGCCAACTACGCCGCGTCGAAGGCGGGCCTGGTCGGCTTCGCGCGGTCGCTGGCCCGGGAGCTCGGCTCGCGCAACATCACCTCGAACGTCGTCGCGCCCGGGTTCGTGCACACCGACATGACCGACGAGCTGCCCGAGGCGCGCAAGAAGGAAATCCTCGCGCAGGTGCCCTCCGGCCGGTACGCCGAGCCGACGGAGATCGCCGCCGCCGTGCGGTACCTGGCCTCCGACGAAGCCGGCTACGTCAACGGTGCCGTGCTGCCCGTCGACGGCGGCCTCGGCCTCGGCCACTGACCGAAAACAGACCCGAACAAGACTTGGAGGACCCGTGCCCGGACTGCTCGAAGGCAAGCGCCTGCTGATCACCGGCATCATCACCGACGCGTCGCTCGCCTTCCACGCGGCCAAGATCGCGCAGCAGGAGGGCGCCAAGGTCGTGCTGACCGGCTTCGGCCGCATGTCGCTGGTCGAGCGCATCGCGAAGCGGCTGCCCGAAGAGGCGCCGGTGATCGAGCTGGACGTCACCAACCAAGAACACCTCGACGGCCTCGCCGACAAGGTCCGCGAGCACGTCGACGGCCTCGACGGCGTCCTGCACTCGATCGGCTTCGCCCCGCAGACCTGCCTCGGCGCGCCGTTCCTGGACGCCCCGGCCGAAGACGTCAAGACCGCGATCGAGATCTCGACGTACTCGTACATGTCGCTGGCGAAGGCGTGCCTGCCGCTGATGGGCCGGGGCTCGTCGTACGTCGGCATGGACTTCGACGCGCGCGTCGCGTGGCCGGTCTACAACTGGATGGGCGTCGCGAAGGCCGGGCTCGAGTCGGTCAACCGGTACCTGGCCAAGGAGCTGGGCCCGCAGGGCATCCGCGTCAACCTGGTCAGCGCGGGCCCGATGAAGACGATGGCCGCGAAGTCCATCCCGGGCTTCGTCGACCTGGAGGACGGCTGGGGCGAGCGCGCGCCGCTCGGGTGGGACAGCACGGACCCGGACCCGGTGGCGAAGAGCGTCTGCGCGGTGCTGTCGGACTGGCTCCCCGCCACCACCGGCTCGATGATCATGGTCGACGGCGGGGTCCACTTCCTCGGCGTCTGAGTTTCACACGGCCACGAGCTCGCGGTCGTCGCTGTGCTGGACGGCGGCGGCGACCGTGAGCACGGCCAGCGTGGCCACGCCAAGACCGATGCCGGTCCAGGCGACGCTCGGGAAGCCGAGCCCGGCGTCGATCGCGACACCGCCCAGCCACGGGCCGATCGTGTTGCCGACGTTGAACGCCGAAGTCGTGCTGGCCCCGACGAGCGTCGGCGCGTCGCCGGCGGCCTGGAAGGCGCGCAGGTTCAGCGCCGGGTTGGCACCGAACCCCGCGATGCCGAAGGCGAGCACGGCCACGACGGCGACGAGCGCGTCGGTGGTCAGAGC
>Ga0207678_10000283_pt1 | contig 46141 bp, 43 predicted proteins | sample KBSC63metaG_FD_184319 | JGI IMG/M metagenome (GOLD analysis project Ga0207678, IMG submission 184319) | Corn rhizosphere microbial communities from Kellogg Biological Station, Michigan, USA - KBS C6-3 metaG (SPAdes) (version 2) | ecosystem: Host-associated > Plants > Roots > Rhizosphere > Soil ... | reverse complement strand
CTGCCCGCCGTGCGCGACGCGGTGAGCCGGCACGCGCTCGACTACCTCGCCGGGCGCACCGAGGTCGTCCTCGGCCGGCTCGGGCCGGAGGCGGTCGCGCTCGGCGCGGCCACCCTGCCCATCGCGCAGCTGCTCGCGAACGGGGGACGGACCGGCTGATTCCCTTGCGGCGCAAGGAGTAATGCGGCCGACAGGTCCAGACCGCCAGTTCTTTTATTACTTAAACTTAGGTACAAAACGTTACCGCCGTGTTATTGACGTGACCCGAGTCACCCGGGTTGACTGCGGACGTCGTTCGGTCGCCGGCGGTCGGGGCTCGCTACCAGTCGACAGCACTCAAGTCGTCGATGACCAGGAGGAACCGATGCGAGTCAAGCGCTCCATCGTCGCAGCGCTGGCGGCAGTGATGGCCCTGGGCGGCCTGACCGCGTGCAGTAGCGGCAGTTCGAACGCCGCCCAGAGCAATCCCGACGCCGTGCTCAACGTCGGCAAGCCGGACGGTCCGCAGGCGGAGAACAACAACCCGTTCCTGGAGACCTCGGCCCTGTCCAACATGGGCTACCGGTGGATGATCTACGAGCCCCTCGCCATGCACAACCGCGTCAAGCCGCAGGACCCCGCGAAGCCCTGGCTGGCCACCAAGTGGGACTGGTCGGACAACTTCAAGAAGGTGGTCCTGACCATCCGCGACGGCATCAAGTTCTCCGACGGGCAGCCGATGACCGCCGAAGACGTCGCGTACACCTTCCAGCTGCTGCGCGACAACAAGGCGCTGAACGTCGACGCCGTGCCGTACAAGGACATCACCGCGGCCGGCAACCAGGTGACCCTGGCCTTCGACAGCTCGCAGTTCGTCAACCAGGTCAAGATCCTGCAGACGCTCGTCGTGCCGAAGCACGTCTGGAAGGACGTCAAGGACCCGGCCCTCGACCTCGTGAAGAACCCGATCGGCACCGGGCCGTACACGCTCAAGTCGGCCACCCCGCAGACGATGATCGTCACGCGGCGAGACAGCGGCTACTGGCAGGAAGCGCCGAAGGTCAAGGAGATCCGCTACACCTCCTACACCGACAACAACGCGCAGGTCAACGCGCTGGTCAACGGGGCTTCCGAGTGGAGCTTCGTGTTCATCCCGAACTACAAGGCCGTCTACACCAACAAGGACCCGCAGCACTACAAGCTGTGGTTCCCCGCGCAGCTGGCCGTTCACGGCCTGTGGTTCAACACCGAGAAGGCGCCGTGGAACGACGCCAAGCTGCGGCAGGCCGTCAACAAGGTGATCAACCGCGACGACGTCTTCAACCAGGGTGAAGCCGGGTACTTCTACCCGAAGAACGACCAGGTCACCGGCATCCCGACCCCGGCGGGCGACCCGTTCATCGCACCGCAGTACAAGGGGCAGTCGGTCCAGGTCGACGTCCCGGGTGCGAAGACGCTGCTGACCGGCGCGGGCTACCAGTTCAATGGCGACAAGCTCGCCGACCCGAGCGGCAAGCCGGTCACCATCAAGCTCACCGTCCCGTCGGGCTGGTCGGACTACATCACCGACCTGGAGATCATCAAGGACAACCTGGCGCAGATCGGCATCACCGCCACGGTCGAAAAGATGAACCAGGACGCCTGGATGAAGTCGGTCGACACCGGTGACTTCGAGGGCCTGATGCACTGGACCAACGACGGGCAGACGCCGTACGACATGTACCGCGACGTCATGGACGGCAACCGCTACAAGCCGACCGGCCAGGGTGGCATCAACGGCAACTACGGCCGCTACAAGAACGACGAGGCGACCAAGGCCCTGGAAACCTACGCGAACGCCGAAGACGACGCCGCCCGCACCGCGGCCATGGCGACACTGCAGAAGATCATGATCGAGCAGCAGCCGATGGTCCCCACGTCGGCGGCGAACTCCGGCGGCGAGTACAGCACGAAGAACTGGGTCGGCTGGCCGGAAGACGCCAACCCGTACGCGCCGGCCCAGCCGACGCTGCGCAACGCGCTCGACATCGTCCTGCACCTCAAGCCCGCGGCCTGACGATGGCGGATTCAGCCGTGACGACCGAGCAGTCCCCCTCCGACCCCGTCGCCGTCGGGTCGGAGGGGGACCTCCCCGTGGTCCTCGAGGCCGAGGGCCTCACGAAACACTTCCCCGTTCGCCGCAAAGGCCGGGCCGCGCTGACTGGCCCGCGCCGCGCCATCCAGGCCGTCGACGACGTGACCCTGACCCTCCGGCGTGGCCGCGTCACCGCACTGGTCGGCGAGTCCGGCTCCGGCAAGTCGACGGTCGCGCGGCTGCTCGCGGGCCTCTACCCGCGGACCGGCGGCGACGTCCGGCTGCACGGCGAGGCGGTGAACGTCAAGCGCGGCAAGGCGTTTCGCGCCTACGCCCGCCGGGTCCAGATGATCTTCCAGGACCCGTTCGCGTCGCTGAACCCGGTGCACACCGTGCGCTACCACCTGACGCGGGCGCTGAAGATCCACGGCCGGGCAGGTGACGACCTCGAAAAGTCGCTGCACGAGCTGCTGGCGCGCGTCCAGCTGACCCCGCCCGAGCGGTACCTCGACAAGTTCCCGCACGAGCTGTCCGGCGGCCAGCGCCAGCGCGTCGCGATCGCGCGGGCGCTCGGCGCCGACCCGGAGGCGCTGCTGGCCGACGAGCCGGTGTCCATGTTGGACGTCTCCATCCGGCTCGGCGTGCTGAACCTGCTGCGGGACCTCAAGGAACGCCTGCACTTGGCCATCCTCTACATCACGCACGACATCGCGTCCGCGCGCTACTTCGCCGACGAGACGATGGTGATGTACGCGGGCCGGATGGTCGAAGGCGGCGACAGCGAGACCATCACGCAGCGGCCGGCGCACCCCTACACCCGGCTGCTCATCGAATCCGCCCCCGACCCGGACCGGATCGCGGTCGGCGGCGACCCGGCGGAGACACCGGCCGAACGCGGGTCCGGCGAACCGCCGAGCCTGCTCGACCCGCCGCCGGGCTGCCGGTTCCACCCGCGCTGCCCGGTCGCGCTGGAGCGGTGCCGGACCGAGCTGCCGCCGCGGTTCGACGTCGGCGACGCACCCGGCCACTGGGCCGCGTGCTGGCTCTACGACGGGGCCGCCCGATGAGGTACCTGCTGCAACGGCTGGGCTTCTACGTCTTCACCGCGTGGGCCGCCGTCACCATCAACTTCTTCATCCCGCGGATGATCCCGGGCGACCCGGTGCAGTCGCTGATCGCGAAGAACCAGGGCATGATCAGCGCGGACGCGATCCAGTCCCTGTACGTCCTCTTCGGACTCGACAAGAACGAAAGCCTGCTCTCCCAGTACTTCGACTACTGGGGCCAGCTCTTCCGAGGCGACCTCGGGATCTCGTTCACGTTCTTCCCGACGCCGGTGTCCGACCTGCTCACCGACAGCCTGCCGTGGACGATCATCCTGGTGGGGCTCACCACGATCGTCGGCTTCGCGATCGGCACCGGGCTCGGCGTGGTCGCCGGCTGGAAGCGCGGCTCGTGGGTCGACGGCCTGCTGCCGGTGACGACGTTCCTCTCGTCGATCCCGTACTTCTGGCTCGGCCTGATCGCGCTGACGCTGCTGGCCGGCCCGGGCAGCTTCTTCCCGTCGTCCGGCGGCTACGACCCGGGCACCATCCCGGGCTGGGACGGCGAGTTCATCGGCAGCGCGGTCCAGCACAGCCTGCTGCCCGCGCTCACGATCCTGATCAGCTCGATGGGCAGCTGGATCCTGGGCATGCGCAACATGATGGTCACCGTCGCTTCGGAGGACTACGTGACCGTCGCGCACGCCAAGGGCCTGCCGGAACGCCGGGTGATGGTCGGGTACGCCGCCCGCAACGCGTTGCTCCCGAGCGTCTCCGGCTTCGCGCTCGCACTCGGGTTCATCGTCGGGGGGACGCTGCTGGTGGAGATCGTCTTCTCCTACCCCGGCGTCGGCTACCAGCTCTTCCAGGCCGTCGGCTCGCAGGACTACCCGCTGATGCAGGGCATCTTCCTGATCATCACGCTCTCGGTGCTGGTGGCGAACCTGCTCGCGGACGTCGCCTACCTGGCTCTCGACCCGCGAACCCGGAAGGAGGGCTGACATGGCCGTACCCGCGGCGGACGTCAAGGCCGCCCAGGCCCTCCCGCTCGAAGCGGTCGCGCGCCGGCGCCGCTTCCGGTTCCTGACCGGCGGAAAGACCGTCACCGGCGTTGCCGTGATCGGCTTTTTCCTGGTGATCGCGGTGATCGGGGACTGGATCGCGCCCTACGACCCGTCGGCGCGCAGCAGCGACCTGCTGGAAGCGCCGTCGGGGCGGCACTGGTTCGGCACCACCCACCTCGGCCAGGACATCTTCAGCCAGGTCGTGGTCGGCACGCGCAGCGTCATGCTGGTCGGGCTGGCCGCCGGGATCGTGGCGACGATCCTCGCGGTGCTCGTCGGCGTGACGTCCGGGTACCTCGGCGGCACGCCGGGTGAGGGCCTGTCCGCACTGTCCAATGTGTTCCTCGTGATCCCGGCGCTGCCGCTGATCATCATCATCGGCAGCGCGGTGCCCACCGGCGGGGACATCCTGGTGGCGGTGATCATCGGGTTCACGTCGTGGGCGTGGGGCGCGCGAGTCCTCCGGGCGCAGACGTTGTCGCTTCGAGGCAGAGAGTACGTCGAAGCGGCCCGGGCGACCGGCGAGTCGACGTGGCGGATCATCTTCTTCGAGATCCTGCCGAACCTGACCGCGGTGATCGCCTCCAGCTTCGTCGGCACGGTGATCTTCGCGGTGATGTCGGAGATCACGCTCGCCTTCGTCGGCGTCTCGGGACTGTCCAACTGGAACTGGGGCACGATCCTGTTCTGGGCGCAGAGCCAGCAGGCCCTGGCGCAGGGCGCGTGGTGGTGGTTCGTGCCGGCCGGGCTGGCCATCGCGATCCTCGGTACCGCGCTGTCCCTGCTCAACTTCGGCATCGACGAGTTCGTCAGCCCGCGGCTGCGCGGCAGCGGCAAGGCGCGCGTGCGCGGCGCGGACGGGCGGATGCATCGCATGCGGGTGGGCTTCACGCCCGTGCTCGGGCGGGAGGAACGGCCGTGATGGACCCGGTGCTGGAGATCAAGGGCCTGGACGTCGACTACGGCGTCGGCGACGAGGCCGTGCGTGCGGTCCGGGACGTCCACCTGACGCTGCACCGCGGCGAAGTCCTCGGGCTGGCCGGGGAAAGCGGCAGCGGGAAGTCCACTTTGGCCTACGGCCTGACCCGGCTGCTCGCGCCACCGGGCGTGATCCGCGGCGGCGAGGTGATCTACCACCCCGCGGACCGGGAGCCGTACGACGTCCTGCAGCTGACGGACAAGCAGCTCCGGGACTTCCGGTGGGCGGAGACGTCCATTGTGTTCCAAGGCGCGATGAACTCGCTGAACCCGGTGCACAAGGTGGTCACCCAGCTCGTCGACGTCATCAAGGCGCACGAACCGCGGACCACGAAAGCGGGCCGGGCGGCGCGGGCTCGCGATCTGCTGAAGCTGGTGGGGATCTCGGCCGACCGGCTCGAGGCGTACCCGCACCAGCTGTCCGGCGGCATGCGGCAGCGGGTGATGATCGCGATGGCCCTGGCGCTGGAACCGCGGATCGTCATCATGGACGAGCCGACCACCGCGCTCGACGTCGTCATGCAGCGGCAGATCCTCGGCCAGCTGGTGGAACTGCGGGAACGGCTGGGCTTCTCGGTCCTGTTCATCACGCACGACCTTTCGCTGCTGGTCGAGTTCTCGGACCGGATCGCGATCATGTACGGCGGCCGGATCGTCGAGCAGGCGCCCGCGGCGGACCTCTACCGGGACGCCCTGCACCCGTACAGCCACGGCCTGCTGAACTCGTTCCCCGCGCTGCGGGGGCCGCGGCGCGAGCTGTCCGGGATCCCCGGATCGCCGCCGGACACGCGCGGGATGCCGTCCGGTTGCGCGTTCCACCCGCGGTGCCCCAAGGCCTTCGAGCCGTGTCCCGACCGCGTGCCGCTGCTGGGCACGCCCGGCGACCCGGCTCGCGAGGTGGCGTGTTGGCTGCACCCCGTCGCTCCCTGATCGCCGGTGTCCGATAATTCTGGAGGAGAGCCGCCTTGACCGAGACCACAGCCGCGACCGCCGAGCAGCAGGCGCTGATCGACACCCTGCCGCCGGACTTCCGCTGGGGCGTGGCCACCGCCGCGTACCAGATCGAAGGCGCGGTCGCGGAGGACGGCCGTACGCCGTCCATTTGGGACACCTTCTGCCGGGTTCCGTGGGCGATCGACAACAACGACAACGGTGACGTGGCGTGCGACCACTACCACCGGATGCCGTCGGACGTCGGGCTCGTGTCCGAGCTCGGCGCGGACACCTACCGGTTTTCCGTGGCGTGGCCCCGGGTCCAGCCGCGCGGCCGCGGCGGCGTCAACGAGGCGGGCATCGGGTTCTACGACCGGCTCGTCGACGAGACGCTGAGCCGCGGCATCACGCCGTGGCCGACCCTGTACCACTGGGACCTTCCGCAGGAGCTCGAGGACGCGGGCGGCTGGCCGGCGCGCGACACGGCGTACCGGTTCGCGGACTACGCGATGCTGGTGTTCGATCGTCTTTCCGATCGGGTCCGCCACTGGACGACGTTGAACGAGCCGTGGTGCTCGGCGATGCACGGGTACGTCCACGGCGTGATGGCACCGGGCCGCCGTGACTACGGGGCCGGGCTGCACGCGGTGCACCACCTGCTGCTCGGCCACGGGCTCGCGGTGCAGCGGATGCGCCAATCAGCACAGCTCCCCACGCAGTTCGGCATCACGCTGAACATGTGCACGGCCGACCCGGCGACGGACTCCCCGGAGGACGTGCGGGCCGCGCGCCAGGCGGACGGCCTCGGCGTCCGGATCTACCTCGACCCGCTGGTCCACGGCCGTTACCCGGCGGACGTGGTGGACGACCTGGCCTCGCGTGGCGTGCGTCTGCCGGTCCAGGACGGCGACCTTTCGGTGATTTCGACGCCGCTGGACTTCCTGGGCGTGAACTACTACTTCGGCCAGCAGTTTTCCGGAGTGGACGATGCGGGGTCCGCTGTGGACGTGGACGGCGTCCCGGCGTCGCGGGTGATCCCGTTCGGCGAGCCGACGACGGCGATGGGCTGGGAGATCCTGCCGGGCAAGTTCACCGAGCTGCTGACCCGGCTGGGCCGCGACTACCCGGGCCTGCCGATGTACATCACGGAGAACGGCTCGGCCTTCGACGACGACCCGGACTCGACGGGCTACGTGCGTGACGACGGCCGCACGGCGTACCTGGCTTCGCACATCGCGGCGGTGGCGGCGGCTCGGCAGGCGGGTGCCGACGTCCGAGGTTATTTCGCGTGGTCCCTTTTGGACAACTTCGAGTGGGCGTACGGGTATGCGAAGCGGTTCGGGCTGATCCGGGTGGACTACGAGACGCAGGAGCGGACGATCAAGCAGAGCGGGTACTTCTACCGCGACACCGTCCGGCGGGTCCGGGGGAGCTGAACGGCGGTGGGGTGAGCCCTACCCCCGTGGTGGTGGCTCACCCCATGGCTCCTCCCCGGGGTGTTCCCTAGCGTCGGACGGAAAGCCGATCCCGGGGGTAGCCGTGACCGTTCGAACCGAAGTCAGACCCGCACCTGCCGGAGCGACACCGAAGTGGTGGCGGCGTCCGTGGGTGGCGCCGCTCGCCCTCGTCGTTGCCGTTTTCCTCGCCTACTCCGTGCCGCCCTACCTCACACTCGATCCCGCGCAGTCGCGGGTTCCCGCGCCGGCCGGATTCGCCGCGCACTACTGGTTCCTCGTCGCGCACATCACGTTCGGGACCGTCGCCATCGTCGGGGTGGTCCTGCAGGTGTGGCCGTGGTTGCGCCGGACGCACCCGGTCGTCCACCGGCGTGTCGGGCGGGTCTACGTCTTCGGCGGGGCCATTCCGGCCGCCGTGATGGCTGCGACGATCGGCGCGGTGAGCCCGTTCGGGCCGGTTGTTGCCGCGATCGACGTCGTGGCCGCGTTGCTGTGGCTCGGCTTCACGATCGCCGGGTGGCGGGCGGTGCGGCAGCGGCGGTTCGCCGACCACCGGAAGTGGATGGTCCGCAGCTTCGCGATGACCATGCACACCCTGCTGACGCGGGCCCTCTCGCCGCTCGGGTTTCTGGTCGTCATGCCCCGGATCGCGGACAAGACGGAGATGATCCTGAGCGCGGCCACGGTTTCCGGTGTGCTCAGCGTGCTGACCTTGCTGCTGCTCAGCCAGTGGTGGCTCGACCGGACGCCGAAGAAGCCAGCCATCGCGCGATGATCGTCCGCTGGATCTCCGACGCGCCTTCGTAGATCCGGGGCGCGCGGACCTCCCGGTACAGGTGCTCCAGCAGGTGCCCGCGCCGCAGTGCGCGGGCGCCGTGGAGCTGGACCGCCGAGTCGACGACGAACTGCGCCGCCTCGGTGGCGAACAGCTTCGCCATCGCCGCGCGGCCGCCGAGGTTCGGCTCGCCGGCGTCGTACGCGCCCGCTGCCGCGTAGACCAGCAGCCGCGCGGCTTCCGTGCGCGTGGCCATCTCCGCGAGGGTGTGCGCCACGGCCTGCTGCTTGATCAACGGGCCACCGAAGGCCTCGCGCGAGCTCGTGTGCGACACCGTGGCGTCCAAGGCTGCCTGCGCCATGCCGACGGCGAACGCGCCGACGCTCGGGCGGAACAGATCGAGGGTCCGCATCGCCACGGCGAACCCGCGGTTTTCCTCACCGAGCAGTTCTTCACGCAGCACGGAGACCCCGTCGAACGTCACCGTGCCGATCGGGTGCGGGCTGACCAGGTCGAGGTGCTCGCCACCCAGTCCGGGCCGGTCGGCCGGGACGACGAACGCGCTCACCCCGCGCGAACCCGCGTCCGGCGTCGTGCGGGCGAACACCGTGTAGAAGTCGGCTTCCGGCGCGTTCGAGATCCACATCTTCGACCCCGTCAGGCGCCAGCCGTCGCCGTCGGGCTCGGCCGCCAGTGACAGCGCGGCCGCGTCGGAACCGGCGTCCGGCTCGGTCAGCGCGAACGCCGCCACCGCATCGCCGGCCGCCACCGCCGGCAACCAGCGAGCGACCTGTTCGTCCCTTCCGGACTGCAGTACCGGGTAACTTCCCAAGCCCTGCAAGGCCAGTGCCGTCTCGGCTTCCGTGCTCACCGTGGCGAGGTTCTCGCGAAGGATGCACAGGTCCGTCGCGGCGGCCTGCCTCGACGGCGTCCCCGAAGCGACGCCGGGGAAGAGGCGCGCGAGGAGGCCGAGCGCGCCCATCGCCTTGAGGAGGGGCCGGTTGACCGCACCCTCCACACCGGACTCGGCGAGCGGGAGGAGCTGCTCGGCCGCCAGCTTCCGCACTTCGGCGGCGAACGCCTGCTGTGCCGGATCGAGGGCGAAAGTCATGAGGAGGCTCCCGGTCGCCAGCGGGCGTGGGGGGTGCCGGCCGGACCGGACCGGACGAGGTCGAGGCGCGGCTCCGGCCCGTCGGAGCGGCCCGTCTGCGGCTTGCGGCTGCCCGCGGCGAACGGCTTCGGCCACGCCATCGGGTAGCCCTGCTCGGCCGCCGCGTGCAGCGTCCACTGTGGATCGTAGAGATGGGTGCGACCCAGTGCGCAGAGGTCCGCGCGGCCGGCCAGGATCAGCGAGTTGACGTCGTCGTACGACGAAATCGCGCCGACCGCGATCACCGCGATCCCGTACTCTTCGCCGATTTCGTTGCGGATCCGGTCGGCGTACGGCGTCTGGTAGCTGCGGCCGTACTGCGGGCGTTCCTCGCTGACGACCTGCCCGGTCGAGACGTCGATGCCCGCGGCACCGTGGGCGGCGAACGCGCGCGCGATCTCGACGGCGTCGTCCGCGTCGATACCGCCCTCGCACCAGTCGGTCGCCGAGATCCGGACGGTCATCGGCCGCTCCGAAGGCCAGGCAGCGCGCACGGCGTCGAAGACCTCCAGGGGGAACCGCAGCCGGTTCTCGAGCGAGCCACCGTAGGAGTCGGTCCGCTGGTTGGTCAGCGGCGAGAGGAACGACGACAGCAGGTAACCGTGCGCGCAGTGCAGTTCGAGGACGTCGAACCCGGCGCGAGCGGCGGCCTGGGCGCAGGCGACGAACTGCTCGCGGATCTCCGAAAGCTCCGATGTGGACAGTTCACGGGGGACTTGGTTCCGGTCCGAATAGGGCAGTGGCGAAGGTGCGCACACTTCCCAGTTGCCGGACGGAAGCGGCTCGTCGATGCCGTCCCACATCAGTTTCGTCGAACCCTTGCGCCCGGAGTGTCCCAATTGGACACCGATGCGCGACGGCGTCTGCGCGTGCACGAAGTCGACGACCCGCTTCCACGCGGCTTCCTGTTCCGGCGTGTACAACCCGCCGCAGCCGGGCGTGATCCGGCCTTCGGGGGAGACGCAGACCATCTCCGTCATCACCAGCCCGGCGCCACCCAGTGCCTTGCTGCCGAGGTGCACCAGGTGGAAGTCGCCCGGCACGCCGTCCACGGCCGAGTACATGTCCATCGGGGAGACGATGATCCGGTTGGGCAGCTCCAGTTCACCCAAGGAGAACGGCTGGAACATCGGCGGCCGCGACGTCGTCCCGAGCGAGTGGGCGAACCAGTGATCCAGCTTGGTGGCGAATTCGGGATCACGCAGGCGCAGGTTGTCGTAGGTGACGCGGCGGCTGCGCGTGAGGATGTTGAACGCGAACTGCGGCGGCTCCTGGTGGGCGTACTGCGCGATGTTCTCGAACCACTCCAGGCTGGCCTGCGCGGCGCGCTGCGTCGACGTGACGACCGGCCGCCGCTCCAGCTCGTAGGCCTTCAGGGCCGCGGTGACGCCGTCGTTTTCGTGCAGGCACGCGGCCAGCGCGAGGGCGTCCTCCATCGCCAGCTTGGTCCCGGAGCCGATCGAGAAGTGCGCGGTGTGCGCGGCGTCGCCGAGGAGCACGACGTTTTCGTGCACCCACGTTTCGCAGCGGACCGTGCCGAACGAGACCCACTTCGAGTTGTTCGCCATGATCCGGTGCCCGCCCAGGACGTCGGCGCACAGCTCGCGGATCAGCGCGATCGACTTCTCGTCGCTCTGGCCGGGTGGCAGCGACGCCGCCGCGATCGGCCCGAACGTCCGCTGCCAGACGTCGTCGGAGACCTCGAGGATGAACGTGCTGCCCTCGCGGCCGTACGGGTAGCCGTGGATCTGCATGATCCCGGCCGGCGTCTCGAGGACGTGGAACTTGAAGGCGTCGAACACCAGGTCCGTGCCCAGCCAGATGTACCGGCACCGGCGGGTCTCGACGCTCGGCCGGAACGTCTCGGCGTACCGCGCGCGGATCGCCGAGTTCACGCCGTCGGCCGCGATGACCAGGTCGTACCCCGAAAGGTCGGCCGGCGCTTCTTCCCGGAAGTGCAGGCCGACGCCGAGCTCGCCGCAGCGGCTCTGCAGGATGCCGAGCAGGCGCTTGCGGCTCATCGCGGCGAAACCGTGGCCGCCCGAGGTGGTGACCGTGCCGCGGTAGTGGACGTCGATGTCGTCCCAGCGGGCGAACTCCGCCTTCATCGCCTCGTGCACGGCCGCGTCGGCGTGCTCGATGCCGCCGAGCGTCTCGTCGGAGAACACGACGCCGAAGCCGAACGTGTCGTCCGGCGCGTTGCGCTCCCAGACGGTGATTTCGTGGCCGGGACCGAGCTGTTTCGCGAGCGCGGCGAAGTACAGACCCGCCGGGCCGCCACCGATGACCGCGATTCGCACGCCGTCCAGGGTATGTCGTGATGACTACGACCGTCAATAACGCGAAAGATGGCGTACCGTGTCCCGCATGGAACGCATCAACCCGCCGGAGCTGGGCAAGCCGTCCGGGTTCTCGCACGCGGTGGTGGCCGAGGGGCGCGTGGTCTTCCTCGCCGGGCAGACCGCGCTGGACGCGTCGAACAAGATCGTCGGCGACGGCGTCGTCGCGCAGTTCGAGCGCGCGCTCGGCAACCTGCTGGCGTCGCTGCGCGCGGCGGGCGGGTCGCCGGCGGACCTCTGCAGCGTGACCATCTACATCGTCGACATGGACGGCTACCGCGCCCACGCGCGTGAGATCGGCCGGGTCTGGAAGCGGCTCGCGGGCACGGAGTACCCGGCGATGGCGGGTATCGGCGTCGCCCGGCTGTGGGACGAGGAAGCCCTGGTCGAGGTCCAGGGCTTCGCGGTGCTCAGCCGAGGTTGATCGCCCTCGCCACGTACGCCCGGGCCGGCGTCTCCAGCTGGGCGTGCAGCTCGAAGAACAGCTTGGCCGCGCGGATCCCCGACCAGCCCGCGGGCAGGAACTCCGCGGGCAGGCCCGGGTCGAGGTAGGGCATCCGCCGCCAGCCGGTCAGCACGCGGACGTAGTCGGCGAAGGCCTGCTCGTCGGTCACGGACTTCCGGTGCAGCGCCGGGCCGTGCTCGTCGAGGAACGTCGTGTACAGCTCGTCGAGCCGGTCGAGGTCCCACCAGTCGCGGACCTTCGCCGCGACGTCGCCGAAGGCCAGGTGCTCGGCGCGGAACAGGTCGGCGTACCCGGCCAGGCCGAGCCGGGTCAGCGCTTCTTCGGTCGCCGCGTGCAGGTGGGCGGGGGCGATCCAGACGCCGGACGCCGCGGTGCCGAACCCCATCCGCGCCAGCTGCGTGCGCAGGAGGTGGCGCTTGTGGCGCTCGGTCTCGGGCACCGAGAACACCGCGAGCAGCCAGCCGTCGGCCGGGGTCGCGCGGCCGCGGCGGAAGATGCGCTCGTCGCCCTCGCGCAGGATCTCGCGGGCTTCCGCGGACAGCTCGTAGCCCGCCGTCCCGTCGCGGCGCACCGCTTCGAGGATCCCGCGCCGCTTCAACCGGGAGATCGACGAGCGCACCGCGGGCTCGTCGACGCCGACGGCGCCGAGCAGGTCGATCAGCGAGGCGACGGAGAGCCAGCCGCCTTCGGTGCGCGAGTAGAGGCCGTACACCGTCACGATGAGCTGGCGAGGCTGGGCGGACCGGCCGGAGCCGTCCAGTTCGGTTGCCTCGGGTACGGCCGTCATCGCGCCACGATAGCAACTCCCGCCCGGATCGCTCCGCTACGATTTCGCCGCGATGCTGCCAGCCACCAAGGGGATCTTCGACCGGCTCACCCGCCGCGGCCGCCTGATGTCCAAGCGGACCTGCGACCGGCAGGGCCACGTGCTGCGCAGCGGCCGCTTCCTCTTCCGCACGCCGACCGCGTGGGAGTACGCCGCCGCCGTGGCCTGCGGCAGTGATCCGGCCGCGCAGCGGTGGCTCGGCTGGCAGCGGGATTCGATCGTGGCCAAGGGGGCGCGGGCGGACGCGCTGCGGGTCGTGCCCGGCACCGGGCCGGACTGGGCGTCCCCCGATCCGCAGTCCGTCGACCTGGTGATGATCGACGTCGAGGCCAACCGCTGCGTCGGGCTGGTCAGCGTGCACACCGGTGAGGACGGCGGTCCGGAGACCGGCGGCTACCTCGCCCCGGACTACCGTGGGCGCGGCCACGGGCGGGTGCTCTTCGCGGCCGGGCTGACGCTGGCGCACGACCACCTCGGCCTGGGGCGGGTGCGGGCCGGCGCGGAGGTCGGCAACGTCGCCAGCGCGCGGTCGCTGCAGGCGGCCGGGCTCGCCCGCGTGGGCGGCCCGCCGACGTACCGGCTGCCGGACGGCCGGGTCACCGAGGCGTGGTGGTTCCAGCACGACGTCCCGCGTCCGGCGCGGTGCGGTGGGCCTCAGGCGACGTGGTTTCCGGCGGCTTCGCTGCTCTGAACGCTTTCGGGGGTCCGGGTGGCGAAGCCTCGGATGTCTCTGAACGCTTTCGGGGGTCCGGGTGGCGAAGCCCCGGCCCTCGGATGTCTCTGAGACTTCGGTCTTCGCCGACGTTTTCCGCGGCTAACTTCGCGGCATGACTTCGCTTTCCGCTCCGGTTCCGCCCGTGCCCGTCGATGTCCCTTCGGGGAGCATCGCGTGGTTGCGGGCGACCGTGGCCCGGTTCAGCAACGGCCACGACCACGTCCGGCGGCGGGCGCTCGCCGTGGATCTCCTGGCGGCCCTCGACGTGGATTCGTTGCAGCACAATGCGTTCACGCGTACCCGCCGGGCAATGTCCGATCAGGACGCCGTCGACGTGATGGCCGAGGTCGCGCGGCCGGTGCCGGTCGGGGTGCTCGCCGAGGCGCTGGGCCTGCCGGACGTCTCGGCCGACGTCGTGCCGGTCGCGGCGGCGTACCACCCGCACGTGACCCCGGCCGCGGCCGCCGACGCGGCGCTGGCGCGGCTGATCGCGGTCTGCGGCGGGCCGACGGAACTCGCGGCGGCGCGGATCGGCCTGCTCGTCCAGGCCTGCGATGCCACGGCGGGCCTCGTCGGCAACGGGCTTTTCGCGGCGCTGAAAGGAAAACCGGCCGAGCAGCCGGTGCTCGCCACGCGCCGCCGGGTCGACGGCTCCGACGTGACGGTCTCCCTCGCCGGGACGCCGTTCGGCGCCGGGCCGCGCGCCTGCCCGGGTTCGCGGCACGCCGTCGCCCTCGCGACCGGCGTTCTCGAGGCGTTGCGCGGTTTCCGTCTGACAGAAACGGAAACGACCTGGGTTTCGGCACCGAATCTCCGGATGCCCGCGGTGCTGCGGGTGACCCGCGGCTGAACTGCCCGGGGCTTCTGCTAAGACTTACCGCGTTCGTTCCTTGGGGGAAGGTGGGGAATTGCTGTACTTCAACGGTCTGCTCGGCATCGTCACGCTCGGGTTGTGGATCTTCTGCCTGGTCGACGTGATCACGACGGACGAATCGTCCTGCCGCAACCTGCCGAAGGGGCTGTGGCTGCTGCTCGTGCTCGTGGTGCCGCTGGTCGGCTCGATCATCTGGCTGGTGGCGGGCCGCCCGGAGCACGTGACGCGGGCGCGCGGCCCGTACGAGCGCGAAGCATCGGCGTTCCCCGAGTACGACCGCCCGGGCCGTTTCGCGGCGACGAGCGCGGAGGACGACGAGGAATTCCTGCGCAGGTGCCGGGAACGCGCGGAAGCCCAGCGCAAGCTGGCCCGCGAAAAGCGCGGCGACGAATAACGCGCGATCAGCAGGCGGGGCCGTCGCAGGTGCCGCGTTCGTAGGCTTCCAGCGTCGCGATCACCAGCTGCCGCTCGGCGGGGGTCAACGGCGTCAGTGCGTCGCTCCAGGCCTTGGCGCCGCGGGCGAGCCAGGCGTCGACCGCCGGGCGCTTGTCCTCGGTGATGCTGACGATCGTGCGGCGGCGGTCGGCCGGGTCCTCGTCGCGGTTCAGCACGCCCTGGCGGCTGAGGTCGCCGACCATCAGGCTCGCCGTCGTCGGCGCGACCTGGAGGCGGGTGGCCAGCTCGGTGACCGTCATCGGGCCGTCGAAGAGCAGGTAGGACAGCAGCGAGAGGTGCCTCGGCGCCAGCGCGCACCCGTCGAGCTCCGCCGGCACCGGCGTGCGCTTCGCCCGGCCGACCAGCCGGGGCATGAGCAGCAGGAGCTGCCGCACGCCGTCCTCGACGCTCGGTCCGGCCTCCGTTGACACCGCTCACCTCCCGTCGGTAGCTTTGCTTGCAAAGCAAACTCTTCGGCCGAGCGTACCTCGCTCCCGCTCGAGCCTACCGGCCAGAAACAAGGGGATCCCATGACCACACCAGCCGACATGAACGACTTCAACACGCAGGTCGTCGAGGAGTTCCGGGCCAACGAGGGCAAGGTCGGCAACTACTTCGAGGGCAAGAACGTGCTCTTGCTCACCACCATCGGCGCGAAGAGCGGCGCGGAACGCCTGTCCCCGCTCGTCTACACCAAGGACGGCGACCGCTACGTCGTCGCCGCGTCCATGGGGGGCGCCCCGAAGAACCCGGCCTGGTACCACAACCTCGTCGCCAACCCCAAGGTCACCGTCGAGGTCGGCACCGAGAAGTTCGAGGCCACGGCCACCGTGATCGCCGACCGCCCGGAGCGCGACCGCCTGTACGCGGGCATGGTCGCGCACGCGGAGGGCTTCGCCGACTACGAGACGAAGACCGACCGGGTCATCCCGATCGTCGTCCTGGAGCGTTAGGAACCGACCGGCGCGGGCTCGGGCTCGGCGCGCGACTCGGCAGGGCGTTCCGCTACCTGCCGGTCGGCGCGCCGGGTGTCCTTGCGGGCGATCAGGCGCTTGCCGACGTCGATCAGGGGCTTCTCGACCCAGCGGTGGATCAGGTCCGCGATCGCGAGGCCGACGATGAACACCGTCAGCGCCGAGACCGTCCGGTGCGGGGCGAGCCCCGGGACCGCCTGGACGACGACGAAGTGCACCGGGCCCTGCAGCAGGTACAGCGAGTACGAGCGCTCGCCCACGAACCGCAGCGGGGCCGTGCCGAGCAGCCAGCGCAGCGGGCCCGGGCTCACCAGGACGATCAGCAGCAGCATCGTCAACCCCGCGTACGCCACCAGCAGCCACAGGTTGTTGCGGGTCTCGTGCCAAAGGTCGTCGAAGTTCGTGTGCAGCAGCGCGAACGCCGCGAAGATCGGGATCGCCGCCAGCGGGTGCGTCAGCGGCTTCAGCAGCGCGTACCCGCGGCGGTAGTGCAGCATGATCGCCAGCAGGCAGCCGCCCGCCAGGATGAAGTAGTGGATCGTCGAGCGGTAGATCGCCGTCTGCGAGTACTCGAGCACGAACCCGCCGGTGGTCAGCGGGACCAGGGCCAGCAGGGCGACCATCGAAATCCCGACCAGCAGGAACTTGCGCTTGGCCGCGCCGATCCCGATCGCGACCAGCAGGAACGGCCAGACCAGGTAGAACTTCTCCTCGATCCCGAGCGTCCACGAGCCGCTGAAGAAGTTGTCCGCGCCGTGGGTGGCCGCCGGCAGGAACTCGTTGAGGAACGTCAGGTAGTACTTCAGCGCCTGCGGGAAGTCGCGCGAGTGGAACTCCCCGCGCAGGATCACGAACGCGACGATCCCGCCGAGGATCACCAGGTACGGCGGCAGGATCCGGAACACGCGCCGGATGTAGAAGTTCGACAGCGAGATCCGGCTGGTCCGGTCCTGCTCGCGCAGCAGCAGCGTCGTGATCAGGAACCCGGACAGCACGAAGAAGAGGTAGACGCCGACCCAGCCCGACAGCCACGACCAGTTCGGCCCGCCGAAGTGGAAGAAGATGACCATCGTCGCGGCGAGCGCGCGCAGGCCGTCGAGCCCGGGGAACCGCCGCATGCCGAGGTAGTCCTCGTGGCTCATCGTGCGCAAGACCGTTCCCCTATCGGTGTGATCGACGGCCGAGTATATGGCCCCGATTTCGAGGCCATTTCCCCGGCCGGGCCTCGTCACCGGGCCCGGAAGAGGTCCGCGGCGTCGTACCGGCGCTTGAGCTCCCGGAGCCGCCGCAGGTCGGCGGCCGGAAAGACGCTCTCCGCGACCGCCTCCGGCGCGTGCTCGCCGTAGACGAACGGCAGCAGCCGGCCGGTCGTCCACGGCGCCAGCGCGTCGAACAGCTTCGCGTGCGTGCGCCGGGCGGCCGGGACGCCGTCGTCGCCGACCACCGAGAGCGCCCGGACGACGAACTCGGCCGAGCGGTCCCAGCCGACGCCCGGCGTCTCCGGCGTGCGGGCGAGCGCGCCGCCCAGCCGGTCGATGATCAGCACCGGCGGCGCGGTCGCGCCCGGGCCGGCGTGCTCGACGATCGCCTCGAGCATGGCGTCGTTCAGCTGGGAGACGGTCGCGTTGGTGCCGTGGTAGCCGTGCGGCTGCCGCGGCTCGGCCGCGATCGACCCGGACTCGGTGAACGGCATCGGCCGGAGTGTGTCCGTCAGCGTCGGCGCGGCGGCCCGCAGCGGCGCGACGAGGTCGTCGCCGTCTTCCCCGAGGTAGGCGATCCGGACCTGGGCGACGTGCCGGCCGCGCACGGGCTCGGGCACCATCGGCAGGTCGGGGAACTGGATCATGGCCAGCGACGTCGTCAGCGTGTCCGGCGCGGCCGCCGACCACGTCCGCCACGCCCGCAGCACCGCCGGCACGTCGGGGCCGTCGAAGGTGAGGCTGCCGCCGTAGAGGTCGCGGACCGGCAGGAGGCCGAACTCGATCGCCGTCACGACACCGAAGCCGCCGCGGCCGCCGCGCAGCGCCCAGAACAGGTCCGAACCCGGCTCGACGCGGCGCAGTTCGCCGTCCGCGGTCACGACGTCGAGGGCGCGGACGTGGTCGGCGGCGCGGCCGTACCGGCGGGCCATCAGGCCGAAGCCACCGCTGAGCGTGTAACCGACGACGCCGACGTCTGGGGACGAGCCGCTGAGCGGCGCCAGGCCGTGCTCGCCGGCCGCGCGGATCACGGCTTCCCACCGCGCGCCCGCTTCGACCCGGGCGGTGCGGGCCGCGGCGTCGATCTCGACGCCGGTCATCCGCCGGGTGCTGATCAGCAGGCCGTCCGTGCCGGCGGTGAGGCCGTGCCCGGTGGCCTGGACCGCGACGCCCAGCCGGTGCTCGGCCGCGTGGCGCACGGCGGCGACGACGTCCTCGGCGGTTTCGGCGGCGACCACGGCCGCGGGCGAGCTGGGCACCGCCGTCTGGAATCCGGCGACTTCTTCGGCGTAACCGTCCTGACCGGGGTGGAGGAGTTTCATCTCGGGTCCTTTCGTTCGCTGAGTCCAGCTTCGGACGGGCTCGATCAGAAGTCCAAGATCTGGTTTTTCTACTGACTAGAATCAACGCTTATGGAACTGCACCAGCTGGCGTACTTCGTCGCCGTCGCGGAGGAAGGCAACTTCACGCGCGCGGCGGAGCGGCTGCACGTCGCTCAGCCCGGCGTGAGCGCGCAGGTCAAACGGTTGGAGCGGGAGCTCGGGCAGGAGCTGCTGGACCGCTCCGGCCGGACGGTCCGGCTCACCGACGTCGGCGCCGCGGCCCTGCCGCACGCCCGGGCCGCGCTCGCGGCGGTGCAGGGGGTGCGCGAAGCCGTCGACGAGCTGGCCGGGCTGGTCCGCGGGCAGGTCGCGATCGGCATCGTGACCTCGGTGGGCCCGATCGGGCTGCCCGACCTGCTGGCCGGCTTCCACGAGCGGTACCCGGCGGTCGAGATCACGCTCTCGGAGGCCGATTCCGACACGATGCTGGCGGCGCTGCGCGAGGGACGGCTCGACCTCGCCGTCGTCGGTATCTCGACGCCCCCGCCGCCCGGCATTGCGACCCAGGTGCTGCTCGACGAGCCGTTCCTGGCCGTCACCGCGCCGTCCGGGCCGCTGGACGGCCGGGGCGAAGCGGAGATCCCCGACCTCGACGGCTTGCCGCTGATGGCGCTGCCGAAGGGGACAGGCCTGCGGACCGCGTTGGACGCGGCCTTCGCCCGGGCCGGACTGACGCCGCGGATCGCGTTCGAGGCGGCCGACCCGAACATGCTGGTCCAGCTGGCGAAGCGAGGGCTCGGCGTCGCGATCGTGCCGGAGTCGCTCGCCCGGTACCACCAGGCGGAGCTGCGGATCATCGGGCTACGCGGGCCGGGGCTGCGGGGCATGCTCGCGCTGGCGTGGCGGACGGAAGGGCCGCTGAGCCCGGCCGCGCGGGCGTTGATCGCGTTCGCCCGGGCGGCTTACCACTCTTGACAGGCTGTCAACAGCGGCGTTCCCTGGGATCGAGGAGGTGCGCCGATGACCGACAACGCCCTTCGCGACGCCGTCATCGGCGCCGGGCTGCTGGCCGGCAGCGCGAACGTGATCATGCAGCTCTCCCGTGCGCCCGTCGGCCACGGCGTGCTGGAAAGCCGGGTCGACAGCGGCAACCTCTTCCGCCACCCGGTGAAGCGGACCCGCACCACGCTGACCTACCTCGCGGTCGCGACCATGGGCACCGACGCCGAGCGCGCGGCCTACCGGCAGGGCGTCAACCGGGCTCACGCGCAGGTGCACTCCACGTCGTCGAGCCCGGTCGCCTACGACGCCTTCGACACCGATCTGCAGCTGTGGGTCGCGGCCTGCCTGTACAAGGGCTTCGAAGACGTCTACCTGGCCTTCGTCGGCGGCGACCCGGAGCGGTTCTACGCCGACGCCGCCGCCCTCGGGACCACGCTGCAGGTGCGTCCCGAGATGTGGCCCGGAGACCGGGCGGCCTTCGCGGAGTACTGGGCCGACGGGCTGGCCGCGGTCGGGATCGACGACACCGTCCGCCGCTACCTCACCCGGATCGTCGACCTGGAGTTCCTGCCGCCGGTCTTCGCCGTGCCCGGACGGCGCTTCCACCGCTTCGTGACCACCGGGTTCCTCCCGCCGCGCTTCCGCGACGAGATGCGGCTGCCCTGGACCGCCGCCGACCAGCGCCGTTTCGACGCGCTCCTCGCCGCGCTCGGCCGGGTCGTCCGCGTCCTGCCCGGCCCGCTGCGGCGGTTCCCGATCAACCTCTGCCTCCGGGATCTGCGGTGGCGGCTGCGGACCGGACGTCCGCCCGTTTGAGAGTTGACCGCCGCACGCGGGACCGCGAGGGTGGGCCGATGAGCGGTGATGAGGTCAGGCACGGCGTCAAGCTGAGCAGTCTCGACCAGGAGGTCTTCCCCGACGCCGGGGTCACCAAGCGCGAGCTGCTCGACTACCTCGAAGCGGTGTCTCCCCGGATGCTCCCGGAGCTGCACGACCGGCTGCTGAGCGTCGTGCGGGTGCTGCGCGGCCAGGACGCCTTCATGCAGAAGAACCTGCCGAAGTACACGCCGGAGTGGGTGGAGCGGCGGGCGCTCTGGGCCGATCGCTCGCGGCGCGAAGTCACCTACGGCCTCTGCAACGACCTGCGCACGCTGATCTGGTTCGGCAACCAGCGCGCGATCGAGTACCACACGTCGCTGTTCCGCGGTGAGCCCGCGAGCGGGCCGACGCACCTGATCCTCGACCTCGACCCGCCCGCGGACGCGCCGTTCTCGCTGGCTGTCGGTGCCGCGAAGCTGGTGCGGGAGGCGTTGCGCAAGGACGGCCTCGACGGCGCGGTGAAGACCAGCGGCTCCAAGGGCGTCCACGTTTTCGTGCCGCTCGCACCCGGGCAATCCACGGAGGACATCGCGGCGGCGACCCGCGCGGTCGCGGCCCGGGCCGAGCGGATCGACCCGGCGCTGGGCACGACGGAGTTCGTGGTCGAGCGCCGCGAAGGCAAGGTGTTCCTGGACTCGACGCGGGCCGGCGGCGCCACGGTCGTCTCGGTCTACAGCCCGCGCCACCGCCCGGGCGCCCCGGTGTCCTTCCCGGTCCGCTGGGCCGACGTCGACGACGTCAAGCCGGCCGACTTCACCGTCCACACGGTCCCGGACCTGCTGGCCGGCGGTGACCCGTGGACGGAGGAGATGCCGGAGCCCTTCGTGCTGCCCACGGACCTCGTCGAAGAGGGACACACGATCCCGATCGCCCGCGTGGTCGCGATGCACGAGGGCAAACGCCGGGCCCGTGCGGCCCGCGAGCCGGGTTCGTCCGCGTAACGCGGTCAGGCGGCCTGGTTGTGGCCGTAGCCCAGCGGGCGGCGCAGGGACGCGCGGGTGAACGCGACGATCTTCGCCGGCCGGCGCGCGACGCGGTGCCGGGCCAGCCAGACGACGTCCCGGGCGAACGACCACACCAGCGACGCCAGGGCGAGCGCGACCGCCGCGAACGTCACCGAGGCCGGCAGCAGCTCCGAGACCGCGACCACCAGGACGACGCCCTGGACGGCCGCGACCGTCTTGCGGGCCATGCTCGGGTACAGCGGCGCGGTCAGCCAGGGCATGGTCCACGAGGCGGCGACGAACACGTACCGCATCAGGCCGATCGCCAGCACCCACAGCCCGAGCGTGCGGGACACCTGGATGCACAGCAGCAAGATCAAGAACGCGTCGACCTCCATGTCGAAGCGCGCGCCGAACTCCGACGCCGTCCCGGTGCGCCGCGCCACCTGGCCGTCGAGGCCGTCCAGCAGCAACGCCACGCCGACCAGGCCGACCAGCCACCAGAGAGAAAAATCACCGTCGGCGATGAGCGCCGCGGCGCAGCCGACGAGGATCGCGCGGGCGAAGGTGATCCAGTCCGCCGGTCCGAAAGCGGGACGGCCGCTGCGGCGCAGCCCCCACTCGGTGAGCAGCACCAGCGCCAGGCCGTAGACGACTCCGGTCGCCCAGGCCAGCGGGGAGAAACCGCCCGTGAAGACCCCCGCGGCGAGCACCGGCGCCGGGATCACCGCACGCAGGAGAAGGTCCTGTTTGATCATCGTCGACTCCGCGAATTGCTCATAGGGTGGGCGGCACCAGCCTCCGGTCGCCGCTGAGGAGAAACACGTGGAACAGGCTTTCTGGGTTCAAAGTCCCGGCTCGGGACAGCTGCGGGAGGAGCGGCTTCCGGAGCCCGGACCGGACGACGTGCTCGTCCGCACGCTCTGCTCCGGCGTCAGCCGCGGCACCGAAACCCTCGTCTTCCGCGGCGGCGTCCCGGCGAGCCAGCACGACGTCATGCGCGCCCCCTTCCAGGAAGGTGTGTTCCCCGGTCCGGTCAAGTACGGCTACCTCAACGTCGGCGTCGTCGAACACGGCCCGGCAGACCTGCGGGGCAAGACCGTGTTCTGCCTCTACCCGCACCAGACCGCGTACGTCGTCCCGGCGACCGCCGTGACGCCGGTGCCGGACTCCGTCCCACCCGGACGCGCGATCCTCGCCGGCACGGTCGAGACCGCGGTCAACGCCGTGTGGGACGCGCGCCCGCGGCTCGGCGACCGGATCGCCGTCATCGGCGCCGGGATGGTCGGCGCGAGCGTCGCCAAGCTGCTCACCGGCTTCCCGGCGACCCGGGTGCAGCTGGTCGACGTCGATCCGGCCAAAGCGGACATCGCGGCTGCGCTCGGCGTCGAGTTTTCGACGCCGGACAAGGCGCTCGGCGACTGCGACCTCGTCGTGCACGCCAGCGCGTCCGAGGACGGCCTCGCCAAAGCCCTGGAGCTGCTCGCGCCGGGAGGGGAAGTCGTCGAGCTGTCGTGGTACGGCGACCGCCGGATCAGCGTTCCGCTCGGCGAGAACTTCCACTCGCGACGGCTGGTGATCCGCAGCAGCCAGGTCGGGACGGTCGCGCGCCCGGACCGCAGTTACGCCCAGCGCCTCGGCGTCGCCCTGGATCTGCTGGCCGATCCGGGGTTCGAAGCGCTGGTCAACGGGGAATGCATGTTTGAGGATCTTCCTTCCGTGCTACCCCGGCTGGCCGCGAATGAACTTTCCGCCCTGTGCCTCCGTGTCATGTATCAGCCGCAGTGACCACGTCCACCCGAACGCATCGGAGGTCTTGGTGTTCAGCATCACCGTCCGTGACCACGTGATGGTCGCCCACAGCTTCCGCGGGGAAGTCTTCGGTCCCGCGCAACGCCTGCACGGGGCGACTTTCGTGGTGGATGCGACTTTCCGCCGCACCGAACTCGACGAGGACAACATCGTCGTCGACATCGGCAAGGCCACGGAAGAGCTCAAGGCGGTGCTGAGCGACCTGAACTACCGCAACCTCGACGACGAGCCGGAGTTCAAGGGCGTCAACACCTCGACCGAGTTCCTCGCGAAGGTCATCGCCGACCGCCTCGCCGACGCCGTCCACGCCGGACGCCTCGGCGAAGGTGCGCGCGGCCTCGAAGGCATCACCGTCTCGCTCCACGAGTCGCACCTCGCGTGGGCGAGTTACGAGCGTGCACTGTGAACACCCTCTACGTGATCCTCCCCGGGGACGTCGACGACTCGTCCGTCCCCAGTGGCGGCAACACCTACGACCGGCGGATGTGTGACCGGCTCTCCGACGCCGGCTTCGACGTGCACGAGATCGCCGTCTCCGGCAGCTGGCCGCGGCCGGACACCGAGGCCCGCGCGGTTCTCGGCCACCTCCTCTCCGCGCTGCCCACCGGCTCGGCCGTGCTGCTCGACGGCCTGGTCGCCTGCGGCGTGCCCGAGGTCGTCGTCCCGCAGGCGCGCCGGCTGTCGGTGTCGGTGCTGGTGCACCTGCCGCTGGCCGACGAGACCGGCCTGCCGCCCGCGCTCGCCGCCGAGCTCGACGCCCTGGAGCGCGAGACGCTGCGGGCCGTCGGCTCGGTCGTCGCGACCAGCGAGTGGGCCGCACGCCGGTTGGTCAACCACCACGGCCTGGCTCCGCACCGCGTGCACTCGGTGACGCCGGGCGTCGACCCGGCGCCGCTGGCCGTGGGCACCGACGGGATGTCCCGGCTGGTCTGCGTGGCCAACGTGACCCCGCGCAAGGGCCAGGGCGTGCTCGCCCAGGCCCTCGAGACCGTCGCCGACCTGCGCTGGACCTGCGAATGCGTGGGCGGGATCCGCCGCGAGACCAAGTACGTCGAGCGGCTGCGCGAGCACCGGCTCGGCGCCCGCTTCACCCTCACCGGCCCACGCACCGGCGCGGCGCTCGAGGCGACCTACCACACCGCCGACCTGCTCGTGCTGCCTTCGCGCGCCGAGACCTTCGGCATGGTCGTCACCGAGGCCCTCGCCCGCGGTGTGCCGGTGCTGACCACCGACGTCGACGCGCTGCCCGACACGGTCGGCCTCGCGCCGGACGGCTCGGTGCCCGGCATGCTCGTGCCCGGTGACGACGTCGAAGCGCTCGGTGCCGCCCTGCGCCGCTGGCTCACCGAGCCGGCGCTGCGGACGCGGCTGCGCGCGTCGGCGAAGCTGCGTCGCGAGACCCTGACCGGCTGGGACGACACCGCCCGCCGGATCGCCGACATTCTTCTCCGGCAGGAGGCGGCGGCATGAGCGAATTCGAGCCGGACTGGCTCTACCTGCGTGAACCCGCGGACGCCGCGGCCCGCGCCACCGAGCTCATCGACCCGCTGCGCAAGCACCTGCCCGAGGACTTCGTCGTCCGCGACCTCGGCTGCGGCACCGGCTCGCTCGGCCGCTGGCTGGCCGCCCGCCTGCCCGGCACCCAGCACTGGATCCTGCACGACCACGACACCGAGCTGCTGACCCACGCGCAGGCGAGCCTCCCGGGCACCGCGCTGGACGGCAGCCCGGTCGACGTCGTCGCCGAGCAGCGCGACATCACCGCGCTGCGGGCCGCCGACCTCTCCGGGACGTCGCTGGTCACCGCGTCCGCGCTGCTCGACCTGCTGACCAGGGACGAGATCACGGCGCTGGCCACGGCGGTCGTCGAAGCGGGCTGCGCCGCGCTGCTGATGCTGTCGGTCACCGGCAAGGTGGAGCTCTCGCCCGCCGACCCGATCGACCCCGCGCTCGCCGCCGCGTTCAACGCCCACCAGCGCCGGGTCACCGAAGACGGCCGTCGGCTGCTCGGCCCCAACGCGATGGATGTCGCCGCGACGGCGTTCGGCAGGCTGGGTGCCAAGGTCGTCCGCGCGGACAGCGCCTGGCACCTCGGCCCGGACCAGGCCGAACTGCAGCGGCAGTGGCTCGAAGGCTGGGTCGGCGCCGCCGTCGAGCAGATTCCCCAGCTGCGCCCGGTCGCCGACGTCTACCTGCAGCGGCGGCTCGAGATGGCGGCAGCCGGCGAGCTGCACGCGGTGATCCACCACGGCGACCTGCTGGTCCTGCCGCCGAGCCTGGAGGCGGCGGCGTGAAGCGCGCACTGGCCTGGCTGCGGATCCTCGGCGCCGTCGGCATCCTCGCGGTCCTCGTCTGGCAGCTCGGCAGCGCCGCCTTCCTCGACGGGCTCGGCCGGATCAGCGCCGCCGGCGTCCTGGCCGCGCTCGGCATCGGCTTCGCGACGACGCTGTTCAGCGCGGGCCGCTGGCAGATCGTCGCCACCCGGCTCGGCCTGCGGCTTTCGCTGCGCACCGCGGTCGGCGACTACTACCGCGCGCTGTTCCTCAACGGCGTGCTGCCCGCGGGCGTCCTCGGGGACGTCCACCGCGCGGTGCAGCACGGCCGCGACAGCGGCGACGTGCCGCGTGGCGTGCGGGCCGTCGTCCTGGAACGCACCGCGGGCCAGGTCGTGCTGATCGCGTCCGCGGTCACCGTCGTGCTCGCGTCGCCGGGTGTCGTGCCGGCCGCGTTCCGCGAGGTCGTCGTGGTGACCGGGGTGGTCGTCGTGCTCGCCGCCGTCGCCGCGCTGGTCGTGGGCCGCCTGCTGGGCGGGCGCTGGATCCACAGCTCGTCGAAGTGGCGCCGCGGCTTCGCCGTCACCCTCGCCGACGTCCGGCTCGGCCTGCTGACCCGGGAGACGTGGCCCAGCGTGGGCTTCCTGTCGGTCGCGACCCTGGCCGGGCACCTGGCGCTGTTCGTCGTCGCCGCCCGCGTCGCCGGGGTGGACGCGCCGGTCTGGCAGCTCGTGCCCCTGATGGTCCTCGCGCTGCTCGCGATGGGCCTCCCCCTGAACGTCGGCGGCTTCGGCCCGCGCGAGGGCGTCTGCGCCCTGCTCTTCGGCGCGGCCGGTCTGGGGGCCGCCCAAGGTGTCACCGTCGCTGTGGTCTACGGCGTGCTCACGCTGGTCGCGAGCCTGCCAGGCGCCGGTGTCCTGCTCGTCCGGAGCGTCGCCGGGTTCCGCGTGACCCGCGCTCCGCACACCGGTGCCGTGCCCGCTCCGCGCGTTGCGGCCGACACCGGGATCGAAACGGAAGTGGGGTTACAGTCATGACCGCAAGCGAGGTCGTCGGGGATCTGCCGCGCCGGGCCGTGGTCGAGCGGGTGGTCGAAACCCGGCTGCCGACCCGGCACGGGACGTTCCGGGCGGTCGGCTACCTCGACCGCGCCGGCACCGAGCAGGTTGCGCTGGTGTACGGAGACATCTCCCCGCTCGGCGCCCTGACCCGGGTGCACAGCGAGTGCCTGACCGGCGACGTCTTCGGCTCGACGCACTGCGAGTGCGGCGACCAGCTGGCGGCGGCGCTGGACCGGATCGTCGAGGAGGGCTCGGGCGTGCTGGTGTACGTCCAGGGCCACGAGGGCCGCGGGATCGGCCTGCTCGCGAAGCTCGAGGCGATGCGGCTGCAGCAGGACGAGGGGCTCGACACGGTCGACGCGAACGTGGTGCAGGGCCTGCCGGTCGACGCCCGCGACTACCACGCTGCGGCGGGCATCCTGGCCGACCTCGGCATCCGCTCGGTCCGGTTGCTGTCCAACAACCCGAAGAAGGTCGAACAGCTCACGCGCTACGGAATCCGGATCAGCGAGCAGGTTCCCCTGCTGGTTCCGCCGAATCCGGAGAACCTGCGGTACCTGCGGACGAAGGCCGAGCGGATGGCCCACCTGCTGCCGCACCTGGACCAGGTCTTCTCAGGCGCCTAACACCTCGAGCACGCCGGCGAAGCGCTGGACCAGCGTGTCCAGCACGACGTGCCCCTTGGCCGCGGTGGCCAGCGAAGGACGGCCGACCACCCCCGATTCCGTGTACGCCCGCAGGCCCAGCGTCAGCAGGTGCTCCCGGTCGGTGACGTGGTCGGCCGTATCGCGACCAGGGCGGACCAGGTGCGGGTGGGCGTGCAGCAGGATCGACGTCTCCAGCTCGCCCGCGTGCATGTCGTCGTCCAGCGACGTCCGCAGGCCGGCCGCGGTGTGCGCCGCCTGCCAGTCCGCGACGCCCGGGAACAGCGCCATCGCGCCCGCCGCCTCCTGGACCACATTGGACAGTACGTAGTTGCCGCCGTGCCCGTTGACCAGCACGAGCCGGTCCACCCCGGACGCCTTCAGCGACGCGGCGACGTCGGTGACCACGGCGTGCAGCGTGCGCGCCGAGATGCTCACCGTGCCCGCCCACCCCGCGTGTTCGTGCGAGCACGAGATCGTGATCGGCGGCAGGTGCAGGACGGGGTACGCGTCGGCGACCGCGCGCGCGAGGGTGGCGGCGATCACGGTGTCGGTGGCCAGGGGGAGGTGCGCGCCGTGCTGCTCGAAGCTGCCCACCGGCAGCACCGCGACCGACGCCCGCCGCTCCTGTTCGTCGGCGGTGGTGGCGAGCGGGAACAGATCGGTCATCTCCGCGGCCCTTCTCTAGTGTTGGCGGCATGACCGAGCATGCCGCACTACTGGACGTCGCGCGCGAGGCCGTGGCGAAGGCGACGGAGATCGTCAGGTCGCGCCCGAGTTTTTCCGTTTCCGCGAAGGGTGATCGCGATCTGGTGACCGACGTCGACACCGCGGTCGAGGACGCGCTGCGGGAGTTCCTCGCCGCCGAGACGCCGGAGATCGGGATCCTCGGCGAGGAGCGTGGCCGCAGCGGGGACGGCGGTGGCCGCTGGTGGGCGCTCGACCCCATCGACGGGACCGCGAACTTCGCCCGCGGAATTCCACTCTGCGGGATTTCACTGGCGCTCGTGGACGGCGAGCACAGCACGGTCGCCGCGATCACGCTGCCGTACCTCGGCGTCACGTACACCGCCGCGCGCGGCGAAGGTGCTTTCGCGAACGGAGAGCGCATCGGCGCGTCCGCCGCCACGGAGATTTCCGACGCGATGATCGCCGTGGGCGACTTCGCGATCGGCGAGCTCGCCGACGAGAAGAACCGCGCGCGGCTGACGCTGCTGTCGGACCTCGGCGCGCGGGCGCAGAAGATCCGGATGCTCGGCACGGCGGCGATCGACCTCGCCTGGGTCGCGGACGGAAAGCTCGACGCCGCACTGATCCTGTCCAACAACCCGTGGGACACCATGGCCGGCGTGCTGCTCGTGCGTGAGGCCGGGGGCGTCGTCGTCGACCGCGACGGGAGCGAGCACACCGTGGGTTCCGCGGCGACGATCGCCGTCGGCGCCGGGCTGCGCAAGGAGATCGTGGACGCACTTGATCGTGCCCACGGGGTTGTTCGTTAGGATTCCTGGGTACACCGTGGGCGGCGCCACAGCGCTCTTTTGCGCTGTCCGCGCAAGGTTTTCGGTTACGTTGGTACCGGTCGGCCGCCCACCCTGGCATGCTGACCGGATCTCGTGGGCCACTTCGGAGAATGGTGGATGCTCGTGGAAAGTCGCCGGATCCGCGATCGGTACCGGCTGCTCGAGCCGATCGGCGGCGGCGCGATGGGCACGGTGTGGCGGGCCCAGGACGAAAAGCTCGACCGCACCGTGGCGATCAAGGAACTCCTGCTGCCGCACGACCACGACGAGCAACGCACGCAAGAGGCGAAGAACCGCGCGATGCGCGAGGCACGGATCGCCGCGCGGCTGCAGCATTCCCACGCGATCACCGTGTTCGCCGTCCTCGAGGAGGAGGACCGGCCGTGGCTGGTGATGGAATACCTGCCGTCGAAGAGTTTGGCCCTCGTGCTCGGCGAGGAGCCGGCCACGGTGGACGACGCCATCCGCGTCGGCGTGCAGATCAGCTCGGCGCTGGCCGGCGCGCACCGCGCCGGGGTCGTGCACCGCGACGTGAAGCCGGCCAACATCCTGGTCTCCGAGGACGGGACCGCGAAGATCACCGACTTCGGTATCTCGCGCGCGATCGGTGACGTCAAGCTGACGGCCACCGGCGAGATCGCCGGCACGCCCGCGTACCTCGCGCCCGAAGTGGCTCGAGGCGAGGACGTGGACTTCGCCGCCGACGTCTTCTCGCTCGGCGCCACGCTGTACGCCGCCGTCGAGGGGCAGTCGCCCTACGGCACCGCCGACAACCCGATCGCGTTGCTCTACAAGGCGTCCAGCGGCGAGATCGTGCCGCCGGAGAAGGCGGGCCGCCTCACGCCGCTGCTGCTGCGGATGCTCGCCACCGAGCCGGCCGAGCGCCCGTCGATGGACGAGGTCGAGCAGGAGCTGCTGGCGCTGCTGCCGGACCCGGAGGCGGGCGAGCCGGTCCTCGCGGCGACGGTCCCCGAGGCCGAGCCGCCGGCGGTACCGGTCGTGCCGGCCGTCGCCACTGTGCCGGCGGGCGAGGTCACCGCGGTGTCGCCGGGTGCGCGCAAGGGCCTGATCGCCGTCGGGGCGGGCGCCGCGCTGCTGTGCGTGGCGGTCGTCGTGGCGATCCTGCTGGTCGTGCGGCAGAAGCAGCCGCAGGACAACGTCGCCGCGCCGCCGTCGCAGACGCCGTCCACCTCGGCTTCGGCAGCTCCCTCGACGCCCCCGTCGACACCCGCGCCCTCTTCTCCGCCGACGTCGGCGACCTCGGCTCCGCCGACTTCGCCGACGGTCTCGACGGTGTCCTCGTCGAAGACGGCGGCCCAGGCGCTGAGCGACTACTACCTGCTGCTCCCGGCCAATCCGCAGGCGGCGTGGAACCTGCTCACGGACAAGTTCAAGGCGTCGCGCAACCAGACGTACGACAAGTACAAGAGCTTCTGGGGCCAGTACCGGAAGGTGGAGGCGTCCAACGTCAAGGAGATCGGGTCCAACCAGGTCACGGCGCACGTCACCTACGACGGGGCCAAGCCCGAGAACGACACCTTCACGCTGGTCCAGGTGAACGGAATCTGGATGATTGACGCGCAGAGCTGAACCGTCCCGGCTTGGGGTGCGTGTGACGTATGAGCCGTCACCGCCGTCGACCCACGCTGGAGGTAGCCGTGTCTGTTTCCGAACCCGACCTGCTCCGGCGCGCGCGATGAGGCCCGCCGACCCGATGGTGTTCATCCTCCCGGCCGCGCCGCCGGGCAGCGACACCTACGACAAGCGGATGTGCCAGAACCTGCCCGCCGTCGGCCAGCCGGTGCTGGAGCTGCCGATCGCCGGCGACTGGCCGGAGCCCGACGCGACGTCGAGACGGAGATTGGCGCGGTCCCTCGCCGCGCTGCCGGACCGGACGGTCGTGCTGCTCGACGGCATGATCGCCTCCGGCGTGCCCGAGATCGTCGTCCCGCACGCGCGGCGGCTGCGCCTGGCCGTGCTGGTGCACCAGGCCCTCGCCGACGAGCCGGGGCTCGCCCCGGCGCACGCCGCGGAGCTGGACGCCTGCGAGCGCGAGACGCTGCGGATGGCCGGGATGGTCGTCGCGACCAGCCCGTGGCTCGCCCGGCTGCTGATCGACCGCCACGACCTGGACCCGGGCCGCGTCTACGTCGCCAAGCCCGGCACCGACGCGGCCCCGCTCGCGGCGGGCGCGGACGGTGTCTCCCGGCTGCTCTGCGTCGGTGACGTCACCCGCCGCAACGGCCACGACGTGCTGGTCCAGGCCCTCGGCGAGGTCGACCACCTGGCGTTGTCGTGCGTCTTCGTGGGCTCGCTGGAGACGGACCCGGCGTACGTCGAAGAGCTCGGCTGGTCGATCGAGCGGCTCGGCCTCGGCAACCGGATCACCCTCGCCGGCGACGCGGTCGACCTCGGCGCGGCCTACAACGCGGCGGACCTGCTGGTCATCCCGGCCCGCGCGGCGACGTCCGGCATGTTCGTGGCCCAGGCTCTGGCCAGGGGCATCCCGGTGCTGGCGGCCGAGGTCGGCGGGGTGTACGACGCCCTCGGCGTCGACGCCGACGGCGAGATGCCGGGCCTGCTCGTCGAGCCGGACGACCCGTTCGCACTCGCGGACGCGCTGCACCGCTGGTACGCCGACCCCGAGCTGCGCCGCTCCCTGCGCACGGCGGCGCTGGGCCGCGGCAGCGCGCTGGAGGAGTGGGACGTGGCGGCCCGCCGGCTCACGTTCGTCCTTTCGCGGCTGGCGTCCGAGCCCCGGATCGTCGCTTGACGGCCTTGCCGGAGTGCTGAGATTCCACGACCCTGGCCCGATGGCGTCCTCGCTGCCCGGCAGACCCCTTGATTCCGAACGCGGCTACCTCGAAGTCGCCGGTCGCGAAGCCGACCGCCCGCTGCGCGACCAGTTCCTCGGCTTCCGCGACCTGGTCTCGGCCGACATGGACTGGGCCGACGTCCGCAAACGCCGCTTCCGGCGGCGCGCGTCGATCGTGCGCGTGGCCGCGCTCCTGCTCACCGCGGCCTCGACGGTGGTGCTGGGGATCCAGGAGATCCCGGGCCGGGCGTCGATCGCGCTGCCGATGGTCGCACTGGTGACGGTGCTCGGCGGCCTGGAGACGTTCTTCAACTGGCGCTCGCGCTGGGTCCTGATGGAGGAGACCCGCTACAGCCTGAACCGGCTGCGCGACGACATGGACTACTACATCGTCGCGACACCTACGGCCGAGCTGAGCCGCCACCGGCTCCAGGAGTTCTTCGACCAGCACCAGGCCACCTGGTCCGACGCGAGCCGTCAGTGGGTCGAGTTCCGCAGGCTCGACCGGCCGCCGCAGCCGGAAATCCGCACCTGACCCTGACCCCCTCACGCCAGGGTGAGCGCGTAGATCTCCACCCGCGGGTCGTTCGGCAGGCTCACCGACTGCACGGTCTTCCCGCCGTCCAGCGCGGCCGAGATCCCGAACAGCCGGACCGGTGGCCCGTCGACCCCGCTGCCGGCCTTGATCCGGTGCGGCATCTCGAGCACCACCGGGCTGCCCGAGCCCGCCCAGTCGCCGAAGGTCAGCGGCAGGTCCGTGCTCGTGCCGTCCGTGTAGTGCGCCGTCACCGTCGTGGAGACCGGGCCGTTGTGCGACGCCCCGACCAGCTTCACCGCCGTGTGCTGACCCGCCGGCAGCAGCAGCGACTGCCCGCGGGCCTCGACGAAGTTCGCAGCCGTCCCCGAAGCGTCCGGCGCCGCGTACGTGACGCCGTCCCAGACCACCGGGCCCGCCGCCGGGAGCAGAGCAGCGTCGTAGCTCCAGCCGCCGCCGTCGAAGTTGCCCTCGGTGGACGCCGGCACCGTTGCCGTGCCGTCGTGGTTGCGGTCGCGGCCGAGGTCCACCGCGCACTGCGAGCCGGCAGAGAGACACGTCGACGGCGTCCGGACCTCGACCGTCGCCGAGCGGGTCACCTTGTTCGGCCCGGACACCTCGACCTGCACCGGGTAGGTCCCGAGGGCCGTGCCGGCCGGCACGGTCACCGTGATCGGCACGGTCTGCTGCACCGGCAGCCGTCCCGACCAGACCAGAAGCAACGGCTGGGAACGGGTCTTCCACGGCGAGGTGACCGAAACCGTCACCGGCTGCAGCCCCGGGTTCTGCGCCAGGACGTCGAGGTCGAGGTGCACCTGCTGGGCGGCCCCTCCCGGGATCACCACCGACGTCTGCCGCAGCGACGCGTCGACGTGCCGCCGCGGGTCACCCGCCGCGTTGTTCACCGAAGGCGGTGCCGCGGCCGCGGACGTTCCCCACTGAGAGGGCCGGGAGCCGAGCTTGTGCGACAGCTTCCCGCCGTGCGCCAGCGAAGCCCAGTCGAGGGAGGTCTGGCGGACGTCCCGGCCGTTGAGCGACACGCTCTGGATGTACCGGTTCGCGTCGCTCGCGCCCGGCGCCGACACCGTGAGCGTCCCGCCCTGCGCCGAGCCGTACTGTCCGATGCGGACGGTCGCCGACTCGAACTGCGGGCTCGACAGCGCGAGGAAGTTCGCGCCGCTCATCGTCGGGTACAGCCCGAGCGAGGAGAAGACGTACCAGGCCGACATGGTGCCGAGGTCGTCGTTGCCGGTCATGCCGTCGGGGCCGGTGGTGAACAGCGTCATCGCCGCGCGGACGACCGTCGCGGTTTTCGCCGGCGCGCCGACCCAGTTGTACATGTAGGGCGCGAGCAGGTCGGGCTCGTTGTTCGGGTTGTACGTCGCCTTGCCGTAGTAGTCGTACGGGCTGGCGATCCAGTCCTTCCGCGCGGTGCCCGCGGGGTCTTTCAGGAGGTTGCCGTAGGAGAAGAAGGAGTCCAGGCGCTTCTCCGTCGCCGTCCGGCCGCCCATCAGGGAGACGAGCCCGGCCGGGTCCTGCGGCACGAGCCACTGGTACTGGTAGGCGCCGCCTTCGTGGAACTGGTGGCCGGCGTCGACCGGGTTGTACGGCGTCACGAACGTGCCCTCGGTGGTGCGCGGCCGGAACTGCCGGCTCGAGGAGTCCCAGAGGTTGCGGTACCACTGGCCGCGGTCGGCGAACATCCGCGCGTCGGCCTGGTGGCCCAGACCACGGGCCATCAGCGCGAGCGACGCGTCCGCGGCGGCGTACTCCATGGTCGCCGACGCCGGGTGCTCGCAGTCGTTGTCGCCGCCCTTGGCCGCGCAGTCCTTGCCCAGTTCGAGGCCGCTCGGGAGGTACCCGCGCTCGTTGTAGTAGTTGACGCCGGAGCGGCCGTTGTACGGCGAATCGGCCGGCGGCGTGCTGGTCGCGTTCTTCTTGAGCAGCGCGTACGCCTCTTCCTCGTGCCCGGCGAGCAGGCCCTTCGACCACGCCTCGACGAGGAACGGCGTCACGGGGTCGCCGGTCATGATGTTCGTTTCGCTCTCGGCCAGCGCCCAGCGCGGCAGCCACCCGCCGTCCCGCCCGATGGCGACGACCGACAGCGCGACGTCCCGCGCGACCTGTGGTTCCAGCATCTCGAGGAGCTGGTTCTGCGGCCGGTAGGTGTCCCACAGCGAGAAGTTCTGGTACGGCGTGTAGCCGCTCGCGGTGTGCACCTTGCCGTCGAAGCCGGTGTACGCGCCGTCGGTGTCGCCGGCCAGGTTCGGGTGCAGTTGCGCGTGGTAGAGCGCGGTGTAGAACGCCGTCTGCCGCTCGGTCGTGCCGCCGGCGATCTTGATCGCGCCGAGCCGGTCGGCCCACTGCTGGTGCAGCGCGGTCTTCGTGGCGTCGAAGTCGTAATTCGACGTCTCCGCGGCGAGGTTCTTCCGGGCGCCGTCGAGTCCGGTGTAGGAGAGGCCGACCTTGAGCACGACGTCGTGGTCGGTGGTCGCGTCGAAGCTCGCCCAGGCGCCGTTGCCGCCGCTGCCCGCGGCGTCGCGGCTGCCGGGGGTGCGCGCCGAGCCGCGCCAGGTGCCGAACGAGCTGAACGGCCGGTCGAAGGTCGCGGTGAAGTAGACGGTGTGTTCGTCGTGGCCGGCGCAGAACCCGCCGGCCTTGACCCGTCCTTCGAGCGTCCGGTCGCCGACGACGTGGATCTCGGAGTCCTTGACGGCCTGGTTGGCCTGGCCGGTGTTGAACAGGACGTTCGCCTGCCCGGTCGACGGGAACGTGTAGCGCTGCCAGCCGGTGCGCGCGGTCGCCGTGAGTTCGGCGTTGATCCCGTATTTCTTGAGGCCGACGCGGTAGTAGCCGGGCTCGGCGTGCTCGTCGTCGTGGCCGTATTCGGACCGGTACGCGTTCTTGTCAACGTTGTCCACGGCGCCGGTCGTCGGCATGATCGGCAGCTCGCCCATCACGCCGCAGCCGACGCCGGACAGGTGCGTCTGGCTGAAGCCGTAGATCGCGTTCTGCAGGTAGTCGTAGCCGCCCTGCCCGCCGGTGTCCGGGCTGACCTGCACCATTCCGAACGGTGCACTGGCGCCGGGGAAGGTGTTCCCGAAGTTCTGCGTGCCGACGAACGGGTTGACCAGGCCCACCGGGTCGACCGGCGCGGCGGCGTGTGCGGTGGCCTGGGTCGTGGCGGCAACCACGAGCCCGACGGCCGCCGCGGCGATCAGTTGTCTGCGTTGCTGCGACCCCATGGGGCGCGCACCTCCCAGGTGACAACGTTGTCAGAAGCGGACTGTTCAGCAGCCTTTCACATCGGCGGGCATTTGAGAAGGAGGCAACCAGGTCAAGCCGTTGTCATGGCCACCGCGGTGGCGAGCAGCGCGGCGACGCTCGGCTTGTGCTCGTCGCGCCGCCGCCACGTCATGGTGACGTCGGCGGTCGCCCCGGCCAGCGGAACGGCGATCGCGCCCGCGTGCTCGACGAGGGCGGGCACGATCCCGCACCCCAGGCCGGCGGCCACGCACCGCGCGAGAGCGGCGAGGCTGCCGACTTCCGCCTCGACGACGGGCCCGTCGATCCGGTCCAGCATCTCCCGGAAGCCGCAGCCGTTCGGCGTCGCGAGGAACCCGACGCCGTCGAGATCACCGGACCGGATTTCTTCCTTCTGTGCCAGGGAATGACCGGGCGGGACGATGACGACGAGCGGTTCGGTGCCCAGCGACGCACTGGCGAGAGCCGGGTCGGCGGGCGGGTCGCCGAAGGTGAAGCAAACGTCCATTTCGGACCGTTGCACGGCTTGGTAGAGCTCGCCGCGGCTGCCTTCTTCGAGCCGGACCCGTACTCGCGGCCACCGCGTCCGGTATTCGCCGAAGAGGGCCGGTATCCGGTGTGCGCACAGTGTTTCCAGTGCGCCGATGGTCAGGTCGCCTTCGGGTTCGCCGCGTTCCTCGTCGACCGCGGCCCGGGCTTCCTCGACGAGTTCCAGCACCTGGTCCGCGTAGCCGACGAGCCGTTCCCCGGCGCCGGTGAGCCGCAGCCGTCGCCCGCGTTCGAACAGTTTCGCGCCGAGTTCGGCTTCCAGGGCCTGTATTTGCTCGGTGACGCTGGACTGCGCGTAGTGCAGTTCGGCGGCGGTGTGGGTGAAGTTCAACGTCCGCGCGACGACGCGGAAGGTGCGCAAGTGGCGCAGTTCCATGGCATCCCCATCGGCGTCCCCGATACCTGCCATCGTAACCGCCTGCTTCCGCCGGGGTCACCGAGCGTCCAGGCTTTCGGTGTGGCCCCTCGCTGTCGCTGATCGCGGTGACTCACCCGGCGCCCGCCGCGCGCGCGAAGGCCATGGGGGTGTGGGCCGCGGTGAGCGGCACCGGCCTGGTGGCGGGCCCGCTCCTGGGCGGTGTCCTGACGGAGGCGTTCGGCTGGCGGGCGATCGCGGTGTTCGTGCGGTCCCGGCGCCGGCCGGAGGCGATGCTCCCGGCACGCCTGTTCCGCACCCGCGCCTTTCCGCTCGGGCTGATGGCGGGCGCGATCGTGAACTTCGGGTTGGCCGGGATGCTGTTCGTGTTGTCGCTGTACTTCCAGGAAACCCGCGGCTATCCGCCGTCGGCGACGGGACTGGCATTTCTTCCCCTGACGATCCCGACGGCGTTCAACCCGGTTTTCACCGGTCGTGTGGTGGCCCGGATCGGGCCGCGGATTCCGGCGGTTTCGGGCTTCGCGCTGATGTCCGGGGGGTGCGTTGCTCCAGGCGTGCTCGACCTCGGTGGCCCTGTCGGTGGCCGCGCTCGCGCTGCTGGGCTTCGGGGTGTCGCTGGCGATCCCGTCCCTGCTGGCCGCGGTGGTCGGCGCGGCCCCGCCCGAGTTGACCGGCGTCGCCGGCGGGGCGTTGAACGCCTCTCGTCAGACGGGTGCCGCTCTCGGAGTAGCGGTCCTGGGGGCCCTGCTGAACAGCGCGAAGACGTCGATCACGCTCTTGGTGGCGGCAGGCTTGCTGCTGGCCGGGGCCTTGGTCGTCGCCTTGATCCCGGTGGCGAGCACTCGGCGGCCCCTGGTGCGGGACCGCTGAGCCGGAGGCCGCGTTCCCCCCTCGAGAACGCGGCCTCCGGTGTGCCCGCACAGCTTGCGGGCCGCGTGTGGACAAGAAGTGGACAGCGCGTGGATACGCCGCTGGAAACGTTTCCTGTTCGTTTGTGAAACAGGAAACCCCTTGTCGGTGAATCTGCTGGAGCGAATCCTCGGTAGCGGGCTCGGAAATCTCCGAAGCGCTCGGACAATCACCATTCCCGAGGAGGATTCGTCATGTTCAAGAAGCTGGCCAAAATCGGTGGCTCGGTGCTCGCGATCGGCGCGCTCGCGGCGCTGCCGCTGATCGGCTCCACGACGGCGTCCGCGGACGACAACGGCGGGGCGCCGGCCGCCCCCGTCGTCACCCCGACGCCGACGCCCACCACCGACGGCAACCCCTGGCACGGCTGACGGGCCGGCCGTGAGTGGCGGCCTCGCCGCTGCCACTCACGGCTCACCGCGGGCCGCAGGCGCAGCTCAGCGCCGAACGTTCTTCGCGCACCGCGCCGGCCTCCGGCAGGTCGAGCGCGGCGAACTCGTCCTCGGCCGCGGCCCAGTGGGCGACGGCGCTTTCGTGGTCGCCCATGGCGTGCAGCGTCTCCGCGACGCCGCGGTGGGCTCGGGCGCGGTAGGCGCGGTTCCCGTTGCCGTCGGCCAGGTCCAGGGCCGACTTGCCGGCGGTGAGCGCTTCCTGGCGGGCGCCGCGGGCCAGCGCCGTCGCGCCGCGGTCGAGGTACAGCTGGGTGCGCAGGTCCGCGTCCGGCACGTTCGCCGCCACTTCCCTGGCCTTGTCGTGGTAGCGGACGGCCTCGGCGAACCGGCCGCGCTGCCGGTGCACGTTCCCGATGTTGTTCAGCGCGTAGGCCTCGACGCAGCGGTCGCCGACTTCGGCGGCGTGCCCGTGCGCGTCGGTGTAGCTGGTCAGTGCTTCGGTGAGCAGGCCGAGCCGTTCCTGCACCGACCCGAGGTTGTTGAGCGTGTGCGCCAGGCCTTGGACGTGACCGATTTCCCCCAGCATCCGCGCGGCGGATTCGTGCTGGTGCAGCGCCACTTCGAGGTTCCCGTGGAGTTCGTTGAGGTAGCCGAGCATGCTCAACGCGTGGGCCTCGCCCCGCCGGTCCTCGGTCTCCTCGTACTTCGTCAGCGCGGCCTCGAGGTGAGCCATCGCCTGCCCGTGCCGGCCCAGTTCCATGGTGGGGATGGCGAGCGCGCACAGCGTGGCCGCTTCGCCGCGCGGGTCACCGAGGCGGCGCCACTTGGGCAGCGCCTGGGCGGCGAGTTCCAGCGCTTCGGCGAGCTGCCCGCGCCGGTCGTGCGCGGTGGCCAGCCGCAGCAGGACGTGCGCCTGGCCGTAGTCGTTGCCCGCGTCGGCCGAGACGATCTTCCAGGCGAGCTCGAGCGTGCCGATCCAGTCCTCGAACTGGTTGGTCGTGTTGAAGTAGCGCCACAGCAGCACGGCCAGCCGCCACGTGTGCTCGGGCAGCGCGTGCGCGGCGGCGTAGCGGATGGCGGCGACGAGGTTGTCGCGTTCGGCGACGATCCACCGCAGCCCGGCGTCGGCGTCGGCGAAGACCGGCGTCACCGGGCAGAACCGGTCCGTCGTCGACGGCAGCTGAGCGCGGTCGAAGGGGTAGGCGGCGCGGACCGCCGCCGCGAGCGTGACGAGGTAGTAGTCGAGCAGCCGCACCAGCGCGTGCCCGGGCGCCGGCTCACCGGCGGCGTACTCCTTGAGCGGGTCGAGCATCTGGTACCGCTCGGGCTCGGCCTCCTCCAGCAGGCTGACCTCGTGGAGCTCGTCGAGCAGCGACCGCGCCTCGACGACGTCGCAGCCGGCCAGCGCCGCGCCGCCCGCGACGTCGACGTCCGGCCCGGGGAGGCTGCCCAGCAACCGGAACAGGGCGCGCTGCGGCTCCCCGAGCTGCTGGTAGGACACCCGGACGGCGGCGATCCCGTCGGCCTCGCCCCACGGCCCCTTTTCTTCGAGCAGGCGGAGCAGGTGCTCCAGCGGCCACCGGTCGTGCCGCCGGAACAGCGCGGCCGCGACGCGGATGGGCATGGGCAGGAAGCCGCACCGCCGGACCACGGCGGCGACGTCGGACGCCCGCCCACGCAGCCGTGCCGGGCCGGCCAGCGCGTGGAACAGCTCGGCCGCCTCCCCGGGCGGCAGCGGCGAGAGGCGAATGTTTTCGCCGGTGTCGGCGTCGCCCATCCGCCGGCTGGTGACGATGGCCAGGCAGCCGTCGGCTTCGGGCAGCAGCGGCCGGATCTGCTCGGGTGACGCGGCGTTGTCGAGCACGACGAGCGTGCGCGTGCCCCAGAGCGTTGCCTGGTAGAGCGTGACTTTGCGGCCCACGGTGGCCGGGATCTGCTCGGCGGGCACGCCGAGCTCGACGAGCAGTTCGCTGAGGGCGTCGCCGACGTCCGCCGGGTCGACGCCGGGGGTGAAGCCGTTCAGGCGCGCCAGCAGCTGGCCGTCGGGGAACCGGTCACGCATCCGGTGGGCCGCCTCGACGGCCAGGCCGGACTTGCCGACCCCCGGCGCGCCGCTGACCCAGACCGCGCGCCGCCCGGTCGCGGCGGCCGCCTCGATCGTGGCGATTTCCGCGGCCCGGCCGGTGAACTCGCCCGGTCGCGACGGCAGCGAGCTGGGCGGATCGCCCTGTTCGGCCCGCGCGGCGAGCTTGCGCAGCACCGGCCCGGGTGCCATGCGCAGGGCGGCGAGGGCGTCGTGCGTGCCGTGGTAGACGCGCAGGGCCGCCACCCGGTCGCCGCCGGCGAGCAACGCGCGCATCAGCAGTTCGGCGTGCTTCTGGCTGGCCGGGTCGGCCTGGACGAGCGGCCGCAGCCGGTCGCGCGCCGGGCGGTGCTCGCCGGCCTCGAGCTCGAGTTCGGCCAGGTCACCGACGACGTCGGGGTAGCTCTCGTCGGGCGAGATCACCTCGGGGCCGCCGACGCGGTCGATGTCGATGTCTTCGAGGAACTTCCCGTGCCAGAGCCCGGCGGCCTCCCGCAGCAGCGCGATCGCCCGGCGGGGGTCGTCGGCACGGGCGTCCGCGGCTTCGGCGCGCAGCCGGTTGAAGCGAATGGTGTCGAGCTGGTCCGCGCCGATCCGCAGCAGGTATCCGGTCGGGGTGGTCTCGATGGTCGCGTCCCCGAGGACGTCACGCAGCCGCTTGATGTAGCTGCGCACCAGGGTGGGCTTGGCTTCGCGGTCGGCCCAGACGATCTCGGCGAGGCGCGCGGGAGTCACGGGCTTGTTGGCGTGCAGGAGCAGCACGACGAGGACGAACCGCTGCTGCTGGTCGCCCAGCGGTACCGGCGCGCCGTCGTGCCACGCCTCCAGCGGGCCGAGCATCCGAAACTCCACGCGGCCTCCCCGGCGTCAGCTTGCTGTCCTCTTTTGATGTCGCGCAATCGGCCGTCCGGGTTTCGGAAATCCGCATTTCTTCCACGTTCGGTGCACACGGCGTTGCCACACTCCGCCGGTCTACCAGGGGTGTGAAGGAGAAACCGGTATGGGGTCCGACGTGTTGCCGTGCTACGTGGCCTGCGACGTCTCGCTTTCGATGACCGACCACATCGACGAGCTGAACGCCGGGCTCCGGGAGTTCCGCGGCGCCGTCCACGCGGACGCGTCGGTCGCCGACCGCGTGTTCTGCAGCGTGGTGGGGTTCGGGGAGCGACCGCACGTGGTCCAGTCCCTGCTCCCCATGGACGACCTCGCCGAGCTGCCCGAACCGGGTCCCTGCGCGGGCACGAACTTCGGCCCGCTGTTCACGTTCCTCCGGTCGGTGATCGACCGGGACGTGCTGATCCTGAAGCGCCATCGCCTGCGGGTCCACCGCCCCCTGGTGTTCTTCCTGTCCGACGGCCAGCCGACGGACCCGGTGACCTGGCCTTTCGCGTTCGCCTCGCTGACAGACCCGGCGTGGCCCCGCTGTCCCCGGATGGTGACATTCGGCCTGGGCGACGCGGACGAGGAGGCCCTCGGCCGAATCGGAACCTTCCGCACGTACCTGGGTCGCGACGGAGTCCACATGGGGACGGCGCTGATCGCTTCGGTGATGCACGTTCTGTCCACTTCCCGTCCACCGGCCGTCCGCACCCTGTCCAAAAGGGGGTTGCCATGGAAACCCACTGAAGGAGAAACCGGTGGAGCGCGCTGAGCTGGTGGCGGAGCTGAAGACGTTGCGCAAGGGCCGCGGCCTGCAGGCGAGCAGGCTCTCGGACCGCGTCGGGCCCTCTTTGAGGTCGGCGTGCGGGGTCTCGGAGCCGGACGGAATGGTGGCAATCCGGGCAAAACTGACGGGCAGGCTGTCGGAACTGGCCACCCACCTCCCGGACGATCTGCAGGTGGCGCTCCTGGCGGCCTTCGCGATAACACCGGAGGCCCGCCAGCCCCTGTACCAGGAGAGAGTCCGCTGGGCGGCGTCTCGTGTGGACCGCGACCCGCGAACGGTCCGGCGTCGCGTGGACGAGGCGATAGAGCTGCTGGCCGAGCTGGCGTTGGCATCACCGGCAGGTTCATCGCCGGGCAGCTGGCACACGTCCGCGCTGACGGTGGCCTTGGTGCTCGAGGAATCGTGCGTGTTCGAGCAGCACCGCGTGGTGGCGGACCAGGACGGCCTCCGGTCGTTCGACCTGGCTGTCGGGGCGGGCACGGTGCTGTACGGCGGAACGCTGTCGGAGGGAACGGTGGAGCCGCCGCTGTCCTTGTCCCGCGGCGAATCGTGGGAGTTCGCGGCGGTGTTCCCGGTGGAGCCGGCCACGCACCTGGTGTACGTCCCGCGGCATCGGTGCGAGGTGTTCGACCTGAGGGTGCGGTTCGGGAAGGAGGGCCCTTCGGAGGTGCTCGCGTTGGACGGGGCGTTCGAGAGGGACATCGCGGACTCGGGTTATCGGGGCCGGACGCTGCGCCCGGATGCGGCGGGGGAGGTGCACCTGCAGTTCCGCCACCTCACCCCGGGGCTGGTGTACGGGGCCCGGTGGGCGGATCAGTCGTGACTGCGTCGACGCTGGGAACCGCCGCGTTCCCACCAGTCGACCTTGACATCGTCTTCCGCCATGCGGCGGATCGTGTAAGCGGCCAGTTCCACCCCGGTCCCGGACTGGCCGCAGAACGTCCAGAGCTGCCGCGCCGCTTGTCGGTAACGGTGAATCACCTCGTCCACCTCGAAGGCGTCCAGCTCGCCTGCGCGGTGGCGGTCGACGGCGTCGGCGACATGCGCGACCAGCTCGTTCAGCTGCGCTTCGTGGTAGCCGGAGACCAGCTTGGCAGCGGCACGGCGTTCGGCTTTGGTGCCCACCTCGGCACGGTACCCGACCGGTGGCGTGGATCGCCTTGGCACAATGACCGGTGATGGCCACGATTCAGGTGAGCAAGAGTGCGCTGCGGGAGCTGACCGACCCCGGCTCGTTCGAGCGTGGTGAGCAGTACTTCACGTCCGGCCGGGTGCGGCGGGTGCGGATCGACGGCTCCGCGGTGAGTGCCACAGTGGACGGTACGTACGTCTACCGAGTACGGCTGGAGATCGTCCGGAGTGGTCTGCGTGGCCAATGCTCCTGTCCGTACGGTGCCGAAGGGGCGTTCTGCAAGCACTGCGTGGCAACTGCTCTGGCCTGGCTCGCCGAAGGCGGAAAGCCGGGTGAGCCACGCCGGCAACCGATTTCCGACAAGCGGTTGCGGTCGTTTCTGCTGAAGTGCGACCAGGCATGGCTGGTGGACCAGCTGATGGCGGCGGCACGCTCGGACGCCGTGGTGCGCGCCCGCCTGGACGTTGCGGCCGGTGCCGATCCCTCGGCAGCCTTCGACGATCGTGAACTTCGGGAGCAGCTGGAACGTGCCATCGAGATCGCCGACTACAGCAGTGCCTACGGCTACTTCCAGCAAGTGGAAGCGGCTTTGGAAGCGGTGGCCCGCCTGATCGAGGGCGGCTTCCCCGACGCGGCGATCACATTGAGCGAGTACGCCCTCGAACTGCTGGAGGGCTCGGCCGAGCAAGCCGACGACTCCGACGGCGGGCTCGGCGAGGCGATCGCGCGTGCCGAGGAGATCCACCTGGAAGCCTGCGAAGCCGGGACCCCCGACGTCGTCGCACTGGCCGAACGCCTGGTGGGCCGCGCGCTCGCAAGCGAGTACGAGGTGTTCCTCGAGGCACTCCCCGCCTACGCGGACGTGCTGGGGGAGCGGGGGCTGGCGCGGTACCGGGAGCTGGTGGAGCAGGCGACGCGGAAGCCCGGATCGAACCGATCGTTCACCATCAAGTACCTGGCAGAGCGTCTGGCGCAGTGCTTGGACGGGACCGACGGCCTCGTCGCCGTCCTGGCGAAGAACGTGACCAGCGGCTACGACGTGTTGCGCATCGCCGAACTGTTGTGCACGGACGATCGGGACGCCGAAGCGCTGACCTGGCTGGAGCGAGGCCTGGCCGAGTTCGAACCGGACTCCCGCCTGCGCGATCTGGCCGCCGAGATCCATCTCCGGGCCGGCCGTCGTGACCTGGCGGCGGAGATGCGGTGGGCGAACTTCGCCGAACGCCCCACGCTCGACTCCTACTGCGCGCTCCGAGACACGGTGCCGGACGACTTCCCGGCGTGGCGGGAACGCGCGCTTTCCTTGCTCGCCGAACAACCGGGGGGAAACCCGTGGAGGCCCGGACGGTCCACGCTGGTGGAGATCCTCTTGGTGGAGAAGGAGATCGACACAGCTTGGCAGGCAGCGACCGAAGGCGGCTGCGCGGAAGACCTGTGGTTGCGCCTGGCGCGGGAGCGCGCCAGGAAACACCCGGCCGACGCGATCCCGGTGCTGCTGCGCGCAGCCAACAGGGCCATCGCCGGCGCCAACCGAGACGCTTACCGGACCGGGGCACAGTTGCTGGCCGAGGCCAAGAAGCTGTTCGTCAGATGCGGCCGGGAACCGGAGTTCGCCGAGCACCTTGCGGCCCTGCGTCACCGTCATCGCGCGAAATGGGCCCTGCGTCAGGAACTTGACCACGCCCGCCTGCCTTGAAGCGCCGGCGGTGTCGGCGGCAGTGGTGCGGGTTGTCCTCGCTGGACGTTGTTCAGCAGATCTGGCGGAACGGCGCCTCGATCACAGGCGTCAACCCGAGCGGTAGCTAATGTCAACCCTGGGCGCATGACTCACGGCAACCGAGCGGATACGGTGGCCCGGTGCGGGCGGTGTGGACACGGGTACGGCGGTACCCAGGAGCTCATCCGCTGGTGCTGGACACCCTGGTGCCCTGGCTGGTCGTCGTCGGCGTGGTGCTGGCCGCTCGCTACGACTACGCCTCCGACGGCCGCGGCTTCGATCTCTACGGTGTGCTGCTCACCGCCGCGGCCATCCTGCCGATCACGCTGCGCCGCCGGGCGCCGGTGACGGTGCTGCTGGCCTGCCTGGCCGGATCGCTCGGGTCGGTGGTCGCCGGCTACTGGGACGCGTTGAACAACTTCGGCCCTCTGGTCGCCCTCTACACGGTTGCGGTGCACCGGCCCCGGCGGGTGTCGCTGGCTGCCGCCGCGCTCGCCACCGTGGTGCTCGCCGCCGGGACGATCGCCGCGGCACTCGGGCCGCTGTGGGTGTTGATCGGGCTCGCCGCGTTGTTGTGCGCGACCGCCTGGGCACTGGGCGACAACCGCCGGGTACTCACCGAACGCAACGCCCGCCTGGCCACCTTGACCAGGCTGCTCGAGCGGGACCGGGAGGTGCGGGCCCTGCGCGCCGTCACCGAGGAGCGAATGCGCATCGCCACCGAACTCCACGACGTGCTGGCCCATCACATGTCGGTGATCGCCGTGCAGGCTGGGCTGGCCGGCTATGTGCTCGAGTCCGACCCGCCGACCGCCGCCGGCGCGCTCGGCGCGATCGCCGATACGAGCCGCCAGGTGCTGGACGAACTGCGCCGGCTGTTCGTCCTGCTCCGGATCGGCTCGGATCCGGACGCCCCCGCCGGCGATTCTTCCCCCGCGTTCAGCCTGGACCGGATCGAACTGCTGGCGGACCGCATCCGGGCCCTCGGCGTGCCGGTCGACCTGACGGTCACCGGTGTCGTCCGCACGCTGCCGGACAGCGTCGCCCTGTGCGTGTACCGGATCGTCCAGGAGTCGCTGACCAACGTGCTCAAGCACGCCGGCGGGGCGGGAGCGAGCGTGCTCCTGGACTACGGTGCCGCCGATTCCGAATTGTTCGTCGCACGGATCACCGACGACGGACGGGATCGCGGTGTCCCCACGGAAACCGGTGGGCACGGCCTGATCGGGATGCGTGAGCGCGCAAAGCTCTACGGCGGCACGCTGACCGCTGGGCGTCGCGCAAACGGCGGGTTTGAGGTCGTGCTGACACTGCCGATAAGCTCGGCGGCCGGGACACACGGCAACTGACGCGGACAGCCCGGGGGAGCGATCGCGGATGGTTCGGGTTCTTGTCGTCGACGATCAGGAGTTGATCCGCGCGGGGCTGGCGGCGTTGATCCGCGCCGCACCGGGATTCGACGTCGTGGGTGAGGCGGCCAGCGGGGAGCAGGCCGTCGCCGTCACGGCGGACCAGCACGTCGATGTGGTGCTCATGGACATCCGGCTGCCCGGCATGACCGGAATCGCGGCCACCGGCCGAATCCTGGCCCGGGCATCCGCCGAACGGCCGAAGGTGCTCATCCTCACCACCTTCGACCTGGACGAGTACGTCTACCAGGCCCTGCGAGCGGGCGCCTCGGGCTTCCTGCTCAAGGACGCATCACCCGGCCAGATCCTCGCCGCGATCCAGGCGGTCGCGGCCGGCGACATGCTGTTCGCGCCCACCGTGACCAGGCGGCTGGTCGAGGCGTTCACCCCGCCCGCCGACAACCGCCGGTCGCCGGAACTGAAATCGCTGACCGAGCGGGAAACCCAGGTGGTCCGCCTGGTCGGACACGGCATGTCGAACGCCGAGATCGCCGGCCGGCTCACGGTCAGCGCCGGCACGGTGAAAACACATCTCAGCCGTGCCATGAACAAGCTC
>Ga0207678_10000282_pt1 | contig 46149 bp, 43 predicted proteins | sample KBSC63metaG_FD_184319 | JGI IMG/M metagenome (GOLD analysis project Ga0207678, IMG submission 184319) | Corn rhizosphere microbial communities from Kellogg Biological Station, Michigan, USA - KBS C6-3 metaG (SPAdes) (version 2) | ecosystem: Host-associated > Plants > Roots > Rhizosphere > Soil ... | reverse complement strand
CACGCTGTGGCGCGACCGCGCGGTGGTGGAGCTGACGCTGGCGGTGCAGCACTCCTTCGACGCGGCCGGCGTCACGATGGCCGACCACCACACCGAGTCGCACCGGTTCCTGTCCCACCTGGAACGCGAGGAACGGGCCGGGCGCCGGTGCCCCGCGGAGTGGAGCTGGATCGTGCCGCCGATGTCCGGCGGGCAGACCGCGGTCTTCCATCGCTACTACGACGAACCTGACCCATTGGAGCGACCCGCGTTCCTGCCGCCGCCGTGAGAACCGCGGAGAGTAGCGTGGAAGCGCCCGTTCGGCGGATCGTGTGCAACCCGCGGGGCAGTCCGGTCCGCGAGGGCCGACAATGGGACGCATGACCGCAGTCCTCGTCGCCTACGCCGGGCGTCACGGCGGAACCCGGCAGATCGCCGAGGTCATCGCCGCCGAACTCGGCGAAGCGGGCCTGACCGTCGACGTCCGCGACGCCGCCGACGTGGCCGGCGTCGAGCACTACGCCGCGGTCGTCGTCGGCAGTGCCCTGTACTACCACCGGTGGCGGCCGGAAGCCGTCCGGTTGCTGGAACGCAACGCCCGGGCGCTCGCCGAGCGTCCGGTGTGGTTGTTCCACAGCGGACCGTGCGGCCCCGGCGCGGCCACGCACCAGGTCAGCCTGCCGGCGAACGTGGCACTGCTGGCCGCGCGCATCGACGCGGAGCGCACGGCCACCTTCGGCGGCCGGCTGGACCCGGCGACGGTGCGCGGCCTGATCCCGAAGCTGGTGGCGTCGGGACGGCGGGCGGGCGACTTCCGCGACTGGGACCGGATCAAGGCGTGGGCCCGGGACGTCGGCCGCCGGGTCCGCACGCGCGTCTCGCTGTAGATTCTCTTGCCCGCCCGGGGTGGTGGGTGCTAAACCGATCCTGAGGTGTTCCCGTGGGAAACCGACGGATCGGGGCGAACGTGACGGATCGGAAAGCGCTTACCTCCGACCAGCGCAACGCGTTCCTCGCCGCACTGCTCGGCTGGAGCATGGACTCGTTCGACTACTTCCTCGTCGTGTTCGTCCTCGCGGACATCGCGAAGGACAAGTCGTTCGGCGCGACCGCCACGCAGCTGGCGTTCATCACGACGGCGACGCTGGTGATGCGCCCGGTCGGCGCGCTCCTGTTCGGCCTGTGGGCCGATCGCGTCGGCCGCCGGATCCCGCTGATGGCCGACGTCCTGCTGTACTCGGTGGCCGGCCTGCTGTGCGCGTTCGCCCCGAACTACGCGGTGCTGCTGGTGCTGCGGTTCGTCTACGGCATCGGCATGGGCGGCGAGTGGGGCCTGGGCGCGGCGCTGGCGATGGAGAAGATCCCGGTCGAGCGCCGCGGGTTCTTCTCGGGCCTGCTGCAGGTCGGCTATTCGATCGGCTACCTGCTGGCGGCGCTGGCGTACCTGTTGTTCCACTCGGCACTGGGCCTGCAGTGGCGCTGGATCTTCGTGCTGAGCATCTTCCCGGCGCTGATCAGCCTGCTGATCCGCGCCCGCGTCCGCGAGTCGGAGGTGTGGGAGACCGCGCGCGAGAAGCTGAAGGTGACGCGGACGTCGGTCAAGGACATCCTGCTGAACCCGAAGGTGATCCGCCGCTTCGGGTACCTGATCCTGCTGATGACGGCGTTCAACTGGATGAGCCACGGCACCCAGGACGTCTACCCGAGCTTCCTGAAGGCCCACGACAACGGCGGCGCGGGCCTGAGCGCGGCGACGAGCACGTGGATCGCGGTGCTGTACAACGTCGGAGCGATCATCGGCGGCCTGACGTTCGGGACCCTGTCGGAGAAGCTCGGCCGCCGCCGCACGATCGTGACGGCGGCGGTGCTGGGGTTGCCGGTGGTCCCGATCTTCGCGATCGACCACGGCGCGGGAATGCTCGCACTGGGGTCGTTCCTGATGCAGATCATGGTGCAGGGGGCGTGGGGCGTGATCCCGGCGCACCTGACGGAGATGTCCCCGGACGCGATCCGCGGGTTCTACCCGGGCGTGACGTACCAGCTGGGCAACCTCCTGGCGGCGCTGAACCTCCCGATCCAGCAGGCGATCGCGGAGTCCCACGGGTACACCTCGGCTCTGGTGTGGACGGTGGTCCCGGGGCTGATCGCGGTGGCGGTGCTGACGGCGATCGGCAAGGAGGCGAAGGGCATCAAGTTCGGCGAGTCCGCGGTGGTCACGGCGCCGGCCGGTTCGAAGTGAATCACGGCGTCACGAGCGCCGCTTCATAAGCGAAGATCGTCAGCTGCACCCGGTTCGACACATCCAGCTTCGCGAACGCCCGCGTGATGTGCGTCTTCACCGTCGCCTCGCTGAGGAACAGCTCCGCCGCGATCTGCGCGTTGGGTTTCCCCTGCGCCACCGCCGTGACGATCTCGCGTTCCCGCTCACTGAGCAGCTCCAGCTTCGCCTGAGCCCGCGATCGCCGGGGGTTCGCCCGCGTCGCCACGAACTCGCCGATCAGCTGCTTCGTCATCCGAGGCGACAGCATCGCGTCGCCGTTCGCGACCACCCGGACGCCCTCGATGATCTCCTGCGGCGAGCCCTCCTTCAGCAGGAAGCCGCTCGCACCTGCCGCCAAGGCCTCGAACACGTACTCGTCCAGATCGAAAGTCGTCAGGATCAGGACCTTCGGCGGCCTCGGCTGGGCCAGCACCGCCGCCGTCGCCACGAGGCCGTTCATGCGGCGCATGCGGATGTCCATGATCACCACGTCCGGCGCGTGCCGGGCGACCTGCTGGACCGCTTCGTCGCCGTCGCCCGCCTGCGCGACCACCTGCAAATCCGGGGTGCTGCCGAGGATCATGGACAGTCCGGTGCGGACCAGCGGGTCGTCGTCGACGAGCAGTACGCGCACGCTCACCCGCCCATGCTAGGGCGCCGGTGCCACCCACGGCAGCCAGGCCCGCAACGCGAACGTCCGCTCGTCGACCGGGCCCGCCGACAACGAGCCGCCGAGGAGGGAAATGCGCTCGTTGACGCCGGTCAGCCCGGTGCCCGACCCCGGTGACGGCACCGGGTGCGGCGGCAGCGGGTTGAACACCTCGACCGACAGCCCCGGGCCCGGACCACCGCGCACCAGCACCTCCGCCGTCGCCCCCGGTGCGTGCCGCAGCACGTTGGTCAGGGCCTCCTGGAGGATCCGGTACGCCGCCGTGCCGAGCGGGGCCGGCGCCGTCGACGCCTGGTCGAGCAGGATCGTCACGTTGACGGCCAAGCCGGCCTGCCGGGCGCCGGTGACCAGATCGGGGATGTCGGCCAGCGTCGGCTGGGGCGGTTCCGCGGGCCCGCCGGGCGCCCGGTCGGCGAAGCCCGAACCGCGCAGCACGCCGATCACCTGCCGCAGGTCGTCGAGCGACTGGCGGGCGGTGGTCCGCACCGTCTTGGCCGCCTCCACCGCGTCCGGCGTCGTGGCCGCGGTGACCTCCAACGCGCCCGCCTGCAGGGAAAGCAGGGACAGCCGGTGCCCGAGGACGTCGTGCATCTCGCGGGCGATCCGGGCCTGCTCCTCCCGGCGCGCGACCTGGTCGCGCAGCGCCGCTTCTTCGGCGGCCAGGCGGCGCTTCTCGATGAGGCTGTACCGGACGATCCCCAGGGTGAGCGGGACCGCCGTGTAGATCGCCGCGGTGACGGCGACGCCGATCAGCTTGGCGGCGATCGTCTCGGTCGAGATCCAGGCCTCGGCCAGCGACATCCCCACGGGCCGGCCCGCGTCGCGCCACACCGCGAGCCCGGTCGCCGCGAACACGAGCGTCGCCGCGCCCCAGCGCCACCAGCCGGTGAAACGGGTCGCGAGCGCGGCGAGCGCGATCAACGCGGCCATCGAGTCGGCCACCAGCAGCAACGGCGGCACCACCGCGATGCCCGTCACCACCAGCGGCCAGCGCCACCGCCAGACCAGCATGACCGACGCGCCGACCCCGAAGAACCAGCCGAGCACCACCGCGGCCGTCACGTGCAGTTCGTCGGTGCCGGGCAGGGTGAGCTCCAGCGACACGTTGACGATGCCCGTCACGATGCTCGCGGCGACTGCCAGCACGGTGCACACCACGCCCTGCACGGACCGTCCCATGGGGTCAGCGTATTGGGTGGCCACCGCGTCCCCATCAGCCGTTCCGCCCGTTCGCCTCGCGGCCGGTGACGACTTTCGTCGTACGCGGTCGAGGCCTGCGGACGACGCGGGCGGGATCGCGCCGCTGGTTTCCTTCTCGCCGTCAAGCAGAGGTGAAAGGAACCCCGATGACCGACTACACCCCGATCCAGCAGCCCGCGGCCCCGCCTGCCGCGCCGCCGCGCAACGGCCTGGGCACGGCCGGCTTCGTCCTCGGCCTGATCGGGCTGGTGTTCTCGCCGATCCCGCTCGTCGGCGTGGTCGCGTGGCCGCTGGCCGTGCTCGGCCTGATCCTGTCGGCGGTCGGCGTGGCCAGAGTGCGGTCCGGGAAGGCGACCAACAAGGGACTCTCGATCGCCGGTGTCGTCGTGTCGCTGCTCGCGCTGGTCGTCAGCGTCCTGTGGGCGGTGGTGATCGGCAAGGCGATCAGCGACGTCAACGACCAGGTCAGCGCCCACCACACCATCGTCTACCAGGTGAGCGGGGACGCGAAGGCGGTCGACATCGACTACAGCACCTTCGACCGGAACACGATCCTGATCAACACCGAGGCCGGCGCCGCGGTGCCGTGGACCAAGACCGTGGAAGCCACCGGGTTCCTCGCCGGCGCCCAGTTCACCGCGACCGCCGGCCCGGACGGCGGCTCGGTCAGCTGCAAGGTGATCGTCGACGGCAAGGAAGCCAAGACCGCGACCGCGGCCGGAGCCGGGGCGATCGCGAGCTGCACCGGCTTCTGAACCGCCTCCGCCACCCGGGCGAGGGGCCGGGTGGCGGGGGAGGAGGGTGGGACCCGGCCAGGGGGCGGGTCCCACCCAGGCTCAGCTGCAGTGCTCGAACTCGCTGTTGTAGGACACGCCACCGGCCGTGCCGCCCCACTTCACGCACTTGTCCGCCGCGGCCGCCGAGACCGGGCCCGCGAAGTAGGAGAACGAGCCGGAATCGGTGACCCGTGCCGAGCCCTTGACCTCCAGGTAGGCCGAGGTCGCCGTGCCCGTCCCGGTGGACGCGCTCTTCATCGTGCTGACGCAGTTCTTGCCGTTGGCGGCGTTGTACGACAGGTAAACCGTGCCGGCCGTGCCGAGCGGGTTCGAATCGATGACGCTGTAGCCGCCACCGCAGGCCGGCGCGCCGAGCGCGGCTTCGGTGATCGTGGCGTAGCGGATCGAGTTGCGGTATTCGCCGCCCGTTCCTGCTTCGAAGATCACTCCGGCCGACGACTCGGACAGCGGAACCATGTCCGAGTACGCGGCGTCCTCGCCCCACACGAGCAGGCTGCCGGCGGTGCCGGTCCAGTTGGCGCCCTCGTCGAACGACGAGTGGACCCGGAGATCCTTGCGTGCGCCGCAGAGGGACGGCGCGGCGAACAGGAGGCGGTTGTACTTGCCGCCGGTGTCGGTGGCGCTCATGCGGCCCGTCGACCCCTCGACGACCGAGGCGACGAGGTCGGTGGCGAAGGTGAACTTCTGGCTGAAGGTCTCGCCGCTGTCCGAGCTGATCGCGAACGCCCGGTTGTTCGTGCCGTCGTTCAGGCACCGCCTGTCGGCGCCGTCGTTCGCCTGGTTGCGGGCGGCGGCGTAGACCCGGCCGTCGTTGAGCTCGGTGACGCTGATCTCCTGCGGGTTCATCGCGCTCGACGTCGGCTTGTCGGTGGCGCCGAGGTGCCAGGTGCTGCCCTTGTCGTCGCTGTAGATCAGGGCGCCGATGTTCGAGTAGCTCATCCCGGCGACGAGCCGGCCCGCGTGCGGGCCCCGCTTCAGCACGATCCCGTGGGACGGCCCGGTGGCCAGCCAGCCCGGCGCGGTCGAGAAGCCGAGTTCCGTGGTCAGTGTCTTCGGCGCGTCCCAGTGCGCCCCGTTGTCGTCGCTGATGGACACGCGCGGGATCCGGCCGCAGCCGGGGCTGGTGAAGCACTGCATGGTCGACAGCAGCACGATCCGGTTGCTGCCCGGGATGACGATCGGCGCGGGGTTGCCCTTCACATCACCGAAGGCGGTGATGACCGTGTTCAGCGGGCCCCATGACTTGCCGCCGTCGAGGGAGCGCTTCATGACGAGGTCGATCTTGCCCAGGTCGTTGCACCAGCTGGCGCCGTCGTTGCGACCTTCGGCGAAGGCGAGCAGGTCGCCGTTGTTCGCCTTGACGATGGTGGGGATGCGGTAACAGTCGTGGTTGTCGGTGCCCCTGGCGAACACCACCGAGCTGGCCACGTCGGCCTGAGCGGTGGCGGCGCCGACGGCCGCCGGGACGGCGAGGGCGGCGCACCCCAGCAGCCCGGCGAGCAGCCCTTGGGCGATTCGCGTGATCTTCACGGTTCGAGCTCCCTACGGATTCGTTCTTCGTCTGGACACCAGCGTCGAGACGATCCGTACAAGACCCGTACAACCGCGCGTATAACGAACTATACGTGACGGGAAGGCAAAATTCAGGTGAACGCGGCCAGGGCGCCGAACCCGGTCGCCAGCACCAGGAGCGTGGAGAGGAGACCCAGGAGCAGGGCGCGTCCGCCGCCGCGCAGCAACGCGCCGAGCCGGACGGCGCAGCCGAGGCCGAAGAGTGCACCCGCGAGCAGGAGCGTCGACGCGGTTTTCGCGACGTCGAGCGCGAACGCGGGGAGGAGTCCGGTGCTCCGGACGGCGACCATCGCGAGGAAGCCGAGGACGAACAACGGCACGAGCGGAGCGCGCCCGTCGCGGCGGCCGCGTTCGGCGGCGCCTACGAGCGCGACCACCGGGGCGAGCAGGACCACCCGGCTCAGCTTCACCACGACGGCGATCCCGACCGCGGCGGCGCCCGCGGGCCCGGCCGCCGCAACGACCTGTGCCACCTCGTGGACCGAGATCCCGGCCCAGCTGCCGGTCCGGGTGGCGTCGAGGCCGAGTGCGCGGGCGAGCAGGGGGAGTGCGGTCAAGGCGAAGCTGCCGTAGCAGGTGACCAGCGCGACGGCGGTGGCGACGTCTTCGTCGTCGCGCTCGATCACGCCTTCCACGGCGGCGATCGCCGAGGCGCCGCAGATCGAGAAGCCGGTGGCGACGAGCAGGGCGAGCGCGCGCGGCACCCGGACGAGCCGGGCGAGGCCGAGCGTGCCGAGGAAGGTGACCGCGACCGTCAGGACCACCGCGGCGAGGGTGCCGGGGCCGAGCGCGAGCACCGTGGGGACGGCGAGCTGGAGCCCGAGCAGGACGACGCCCGCGCGCAACAGGCGTTTCGTGAGCTGGGCAACGGCCCGGCGGTGCTCGTCGGTCAGGACGGGCGTGCTTCCGGCGACGACGCCCAGCACGACGGCGACGGTGAGCGCGCCGGCCACCGGCCAGACCGAGCTGAGCGCGTACGCCGCGGCGACGCCGAGCCCGGTGATCGCCAGGCCGGAAGTCTTCGCCGTCGTCAGTGCCATGCTTCCAGCGTCGCCGGTGGCGGCCTTGCGCGGTAGCCGGTGGTCCGTGCTGAGGTCATAGACTGAGGCTATGACCGGACCGGATCTGGACTCGCTGCGCCTGCTGGTGCTCGTCGACGACCTCGGCAGCATCGGCCAGGCGGCCGTGGCGCTCGGCATCGCCCAGCCGTCGGCGAGCAAGCGGCTGTCCACATTGGAACGCCAGCTGGGACTGTCCCTGGTGGACCGCACGCGCCGCGGCTCGGCGCTGACCCCGGACGGCCGGGTGATCGCGGGCTGGGCCCACCGGGTACTGACCGAAGTGGACGGACTCCGCACGGGCGCCGAGGCGCTGCGCACCCAGCGCGGCGCGCAGCTGCGGGTGGGGGCGAGCATGACGCTCGCCGAGCACTTCGTCCCGGTCTGGATCGGCGAGGTCAAGCGGACCGGGCCGGACACCTACGTCGGGCTCGAGGTGGTCAACTCCGAGCAGGTCGCCGAGCTGGTCGCCCGGGGCCGGGTGGACCTGGGGTTCGTCGAGTCGCCGGGGCCGTGGCCGGGCCTGGCCACCCGTCGCGTCGCGGCGGACCGGCTCGTGGTGGTGGTCCCCGCCGGGCACGCCTGGGCCCGGCGCCGCCGCCCGCTGACGGCGGCCGAGCTGGCCGCGACGCCGTTGGTGGTCCGCGAACCGGGCTCGGGAACCCGGGAGACGGTCGAGGCGGCGTTGCGCCGGGCGGGGGCGGGGCCGGTGAAGCCGTTGCTGGAGCTCGGTTCGGCCTCGGCGGTGCGCAACGCGGTGATCGCGGGAGCCGGCCCGGCGGTGATCAGCGATCTCGACGTGGTGCGCGAAGTCGCGGGCCGCCGGTTGGTGCCGGTGCCGGTGGCGGGCGTGGAGCTCGGCCGGGTGCTGCGAGCGGTGTGGCCGGCAGGCAGACGCTTGACCGGCCCGGCGGCGGACCTCCTGACCTTGGCGGTGAAGTCCGGGACGGCTTGAGGCGCGCGGCCCGTGGGCCGTGGACCGCGACCGAAGCGGTGCCCCTCCAGGCTTCGCCGCCTTGCCTTCGATCGAGCGGCGATATATCGTGTGAATGTCGCCGATACGACAGGGAGGTCATCATGGAGATGAGCGCGGGCGCAGGACGGATCTTCGCCGGGTTCGGGGGGCACTTCGGGCACCGGCACCCGGGACATCCCGGGCACCCGGAACACCCCGGCCACCCCGAGCACGCCGTGCCGGGGCACGAAGACTGGGACGGTGGTCCCGAGCTGGCGCGCGGGGGCCCACCCGGCGGCTTCCCCCCTCACCCGCCGCACCCACCCCACCCGCCGCAGCCCCCGGGTGGGCCCGGCTTCCCCGGGTTCCCGGGCGGCCCCGGATCCTTCGGCGGGCCGGGGGGCTGGTTCGGCGGTGGCGGCGCCTTCCAGCGGGTGCGGGAGTCCCGCGGCGGCCGCCCGGCGGCGCGGCCCGTGCGGCCGGCCGTCCTCGCGCTGCTGGCCGAGGAGCCCCGGCACGGCTACCAGCTGATGCAGGAGATCCGCCGCCGGACCCACGACCGGTGGCGGCCGAGCCCGGGCTCGGTCTACCCGATCCTGCAGCAGCTGGAAGACGAAGGCCTGGTCCACACGGTCGAGAGCGCCGGGCGCCGCGTTGCCGAGCTGACCGAGGCGGGGCGGGAGCACGTTGCCGGGCGGGAGGCGGAGTTCGCCGCGCTGTGGGAGGAACCCGAGGAGGAACCGGGCGCCGACCGGTTCGCCGCGCTGTGGCACGCGCTGGGCGAGCTCTCCGGTGCGGCCGCCCAGGTCGGCTACAGCGGCACCGAGGCGCAGGTCGCCGAGGTGAAGAAGATCCTCGCCGACGCGCGCCGCCGCGTCTACGCCGTGCTCGCCGACGCCGGGCTGGAAGACGACGACGCCTGACCGGTTGCCGCCGGCCGGAGCGTCCACATCGGACGCTCCGGCCGGCGGGTAGGCTGCACTCCATGGAGGAGAAGGACTTCGCCGCCCACCTGACCGCCACCATGACGGGCAGTGCCCTCACCATGCTCCTCGGCGTCGGCCACCGCACCGGGCTCATCGAGGCCGCCACCCGCGGCCCCGCCACCAGCGCCGGGCTCGCCGAACGCGCCGGGCTCGAGGAACGGTACGTCCGCGAGTGGCTCGGCGCCATGGTCACGGGTGGGATCTTCACCTACGACGGCCGGGAGTACACCTTCCCGCCGGAGCACGCGAAGTTCCTGCTCGGCGAGACGGCGTCGAACCTGATGCCGTCGCTGCTCACGCTCTCGGCGTTCACCGGCATCCTGCCCGATCTGGAACGCGCGTTCGCCGAAGGCGGCGGTGTTTCGAGGTCGGCGTACGGGCCCTACCTCGAGACCCTGGGCGCGAAGACCGGCGACAGCTGGAAGCACATCTACCGCGAGCACCTGGTGGACGGCTTCTTCGGCGCGGTCCCCGGCCTCAAGGAACGGCTCGCGGCGGGCGCGCGGGTGCTCGACCTCGGCTGCGGCACCGGCCACGCGATCGCCGTCGCCGCGCGCGCCTTTCCCGCGTCGCGCTTCACCGGCCTGGACATCAACGCGAGCGTCGTCGAGCAGGCGAGGGAAAACCGGCTTCCGAACGCCGAGTTCGCCGTCGGGGACGCCGCCGAGCTGACCGCCGACCCGCCCTACGACGTCATCACCGCGTTCGACGCCGTCCACGACCAGGACCGCCCGGACGTCGTGCTGCGCCGGGTCCACCGGGCACTGGCCCCGGACGGCCTGTTCCTCATGGTGGACACCAACTTCTCGAGCCACCTCGAGAAGAACATCGGCAACCCGCTGGCGGCGCTCACCTATTCGATCAGCCTGATGTACTGCACGACGACTTCGCTGGCGGAGGGCGGCGCCGCGCTGGGAGCCGTGTGGGGCACGGAAAAGGCGTCGGAAATGCTCGCGGACGCGGGGTTCCGGCACGTCGAAGTGCTCGGCTCCCCGCGCCCGCAGAACTGCATCTACGCCTGCCGGCCGTGAATCACTGCTGGTACGGCGCGGCGGCGGCCTTCGCGGCGGTGATCAGCGCGCCCTTGTTCTTCGGCCAGAACGTGCTGTCGACGCAGGTGTACTTCGGCAGGAAGCCACCGCAGGTGCCGCTCGAGCTGCCCACCTCGAACGTCACGCTGGCGACACCGAGTTCGCCGTAGGTGAAGTCGTCGGTGGTGCCGGTCGTGTCGTAGCCGACGGTCTCCTCGTTGGTGCCGACGAGGTAGCCGTTGGACGCTGCCATCTTCGCGCCGAACTTGCGGTACTGCGCGTCGTTCGGCGAGGTGGCCTGGGTGAAGCCCCACGGGATGATGATGTCGTTGCCGTAGCTGTGCAGCGTGATCATCGTGCCCTTGGCGGTCGACGGCGCCGGGTCGTTGTTCCCGGTGCCGCGCTGGTCCGGGAAGATCGCGCGGGCCAGTTTCTCCAGCGCCTGCACCTCGGGCTCCGAACCCGCGCTCACGCCCTGGTAGGTCTCGGAGCACGCGGAGTTGGAGTCGCCGCCCCACTTGAACGTCGAGTTGCGGTTGAGGTCGACGCCGATGCTCGTGCCGGTGCAGCTGCCCCGGGAGTTGTCGGCGTTCTTGCGCTGCAGCTTCGGCGAGTTCCCGCCGGAGGCGACGATGTCGACGCCGTCGGGGTTGGCGATCGGCACCACCCACACCTCGGTGGTGTCCAGAATGGACTTCGCGGTGGCGTCGGTGGCGTAGCCGTCGGCGAGGTAGTCGATCCAGCGCCAGGCGAGCTCGCCGGTCGACAGCTCGCGCGCGTGGATCTGGCCCATCAGGAAGAACTTCGGCTTCTTCGACGTCGTCGACAGCGTGCAGTCGCCGGTCTGCTTCTTGGTCAGGCAGATCGCCTGGATGTCGTGGCCACCCTGGCCCTTCGTCTTCTTCCACGACTGGCCGATCGTGTACTTCGTGGCCAGGTCGGGGTGCGCCGAGGCGACCTGCGCGAGGTGGTTCTCGTGCGCGGTGACGGTCCGGTACCCGCCGTAGTAGGTGTCGGCCGCCAGCTTGTTCGTCTCGGCGGGCAGTTCCTTGTAGACGGTGTCGAAGAACGAGGGCCGGTAGCCGAGCGCTCGCAGCTTCGCGGCGACGGCCCGGCCGCCGACGACGTTGATGCTCGCGGCGTCGTCCCCTTCTTCGACGTCGAAACCGGCCTCGGTGAGCGCCTGGGCTTGGGCGGCGGTGGCCGGGACGCGCCAGAACACCGGTGTGTCCGCCGCCTGCGCGGTGGCGGTGCCCCCGAGCAGGGAGGTGAGCAGGACGCCGGACGCCGCGAGGGCGAGCCGGGACAGGGACCTTGACGCCATCGGGTGATCTCCTCACGCCGCACGAATGGAGTCCGGTCGGAACCCGTGGTCACCGTACCGGCACGCACAGTGTGTCGGTACGGCGCAAAGGGCCCATACCCCCGAAAGTCGCGAAACGCCGGAGGCCGGCACCTCCCCGGGGGAAGTGCCGCCCTCCGGCGGATCGGCCGCTACTTCTTCAGGCCGTGTTCGATCGCTTCGATGATCCGCGGCCGCAGCTCGGCCGCCGAGATGATCGCGTCCACCGAGCCGACCTCGACCGCGCGCTGGATGCTGTGGACGCGGTCGAACTCCGCGGCCACCTCGCTGACCTTCTCCGCGCGGACCGCCGACTGGGTCTCCGCCAGCTGCGCGTTCAGCGCCGCGCGGGACGCGCCGCTCGCCGCCGCCACCTGGGCCTGCAGGTCCGTGACGCGCGGGTCGTTGGCCGTGCGGTTGTTCACCTCGCCGGAGAACACGACCGCCGCCGCCGGGGCGCCGCCCAGCACCGAAGCGAACGAGCCCTCCAGGGCCAGCACCGTCATGTTCGGGTTGAGGGCCTTGGAGAACACCACGAACGCGCCGCCGTGGTAGCGCGAAATCACGCAGAACACGATCGGGCCTTCGAAGTTGACGATCGCCCGGCCGATTTCGGCGCCGTACTCCAGCTGCAGCTTCCGCAGCGACTCCGGCGAGCCGTCGAAGCCGGACAGGTTCGCCAGCACCACCAGCGGCCGGTTGCCCGACGCCGCGTTGATCGCCCGCGCCGTCTTCTTCGACGACCGCGGGAACAGCGTGCCCGCGGTGTAGGTGTCCGGGCCGTCGGTGGGCGGGAAGCCGCGGCGGGGCACCGAACGCGACTCGATGCCGACCAGGCAGACCGGGCGGCCGCCGATGTGCACGTCCTGCACCGCCGCGGTGTCCGCGTCGGCCATCCCCGCCCAGCGCTCGAGCACCGGGTGGTCCTGGTCGGACAGTGCGCGCATCACCGTGCGGATGTCGAAGGGCTTCTTGCGGTCCGGGTTGTGCTCGGCCGAGAAGATTTCGCCGACGGTCGTGAAGTCGCTGCCGACGACCGCGTGCGGGTACGGCGAGACGTCGCGGCCGACCGGGTCGGTCGTGCCCACCTTCCGCGGCCCGGCCTCGCCCGGCACGACGTAGGTGTGGTCGTAGTACGACATCAGCACCGCGCGCGCGGCGGTCAGATTCGGTGCCCAGTACTGCGCCTGGCCGTTCGGGCCCATGACGCGGTCGTAGCCGCCGATGCCGTAGTTGTCCTCGGCCGACACGCCACCCGAGAAGTCGAGCGCCTGCTTGCCGGTCAGCACCATCGCCGAGTCCGGCGTCATCACCAGGATGCCCTTGGTGTGCATGAGCATCGTGGCTTCGGCGTTCCAGTACGGCTGGGCGCCGACGTTGATCCCGTTGACCACGATGTTGATCTCGCCGCCGTCCTGGGTGAACGTGACGATCCGCTTGAGCGCCGCGGCCACCCAGTCCATGTTCTCGGTGCCCGAGGACATCGAGATCCGCGCACCCGACGAGAGGGCGAACCACTCGAGCGGGACCTGCATCCGCTCGGCGAGGTCGAGCGCCGAGATGACCCGCGAGCACTCCGGCTCCGACAGCGCACCCAGCGACTTCGTCGGGTCGCCGAGCAGGACGACCCGGGTGACTCCTTCGGGGTGCCGCTCGGTCGGGGTCGTGACGACGCCGGCGACGATCGCGGCGCTGTTCTTGCCCTTCGGCCGGTCCACCGGGACCAGCACACCGGACGAGTCCAGGTCGTGTTCGGCGAAGGTGCCGTCGGGCCCGGCGAGCAGGTCGGTCAGCTCGTACGGGTAGACGTTGCCGCGGCGCGCCGCGCGCTGCACCTTCAGGCGGTAGTCGTCGAGGGGCTTCACCGGCTCGGTCGACGGCGGCTCGACGTGCAGCCGGGCGCCGTGCCCGGGGTCGAGGGCGATCCGGACGGCGAGCTCGGTGAGCTTGCCCGCGTCCGTGCGCCGCCGCGCGAGGAATTGGACCTCCTCCAGCCCGGCGCCCACCGACGTCGGCAGGATGCGCTGGACGAGCTGGTTCAGCTCCTCGGTGGTCAGGTCGGTCGGCGGCCAGACGTACATCATGATCCGGTTCGTGTCGAACCGCTTGTTCGGCGGCCGCTGCGCCTGGATGTTGCGGATCGCGTCGAGACAGGCGGTGACCGCGTCCTCGAGCGCCGGCAGCGCGACCAGCCGTCCGTCGGCTTCGCGCAACGGCGTCAGGTCGCGGACCTGGCCCATCGCGATCAGCCGCTCGTCGGCCGGGTTGGTCTTCGCCGCGGCCTTGAACAGGTAGATCTCTTCGTCGGCCGACGGCAGCCGGGTGAGGTCGAACTCGCGCAGCCGCTGCAGCTGCAGGCGCTGGGCGATCTGCGGGTGCAGGCCGCGGATCAGCCTGTCCTCCGTGAAGCCGTTGCCTTCGCGCTCGAAGGTGAAGTGGTGGTGCATCACCGCGCCGCCGGTGCCGGCCACGGTGACCACGACCCGGCGGACGCCCGCGGGCAGCGGGTTCCCGGCCAGCAGCGTGCCGAGCTGCGCCGCGGTCGCGTCGACGTCCGGCTGGTCCTCCCAGCGCAGGTACAGGTCGGCGACCACGCCTTCGGTGGCCACCTCGCCGAGCGCGCGCAGGGCGTCGGGGAGCTCGGCGATGTCGGCGGCCGTGGTGACCAGCGGCAGCACGCTTTCGGGGGCGTTGAGCTCGGCGGTCAGCCAGCGGTGCCCGCCCGCTTCGCGCACGGCGACCCCGGACAGGCGGCGGTTGCCGTAGTAGCGGCGGGTCAGCACTTCCAGCAGCGGCGCGTGGTCGCGGCCCGGCCGCCCGATCCGCTGCCCGATCAGCCGGACCAGTGGCTGCGAGCCGGTGATCATGGCCTGGATCCGTTCGGCGCGGTCCGGCGCGTCCGGGTGCTGGTCGAGGTACCTCAGCTCGGTGCGGACGGCGGCGTAGACGCGGGCGCGGTTGCGGCGCAGCAACGGCTGGGCGAACCAGCGGAAGACCACCCCACGGGCCAGGTCGGACACCGCGGGGAAGCGCACCTGCGTGGCCTCGACCAGGTGTTCCAGGGCGAGCCCGGCGGGGTCGTTCAGCGACTCGGCCGGGGTGGCCCCGGCCAGCCACTGCCGCAGCAGCTCCGAGACGACCGCGACGTCGGCCGGCATCCGCTGCTGGGCCAGGAAGACCCGGAAGACCGCGGCTTCCAGCTCCGGCGTGCGCTCCAGGTCGGCGACGCCGTAGTGCGCCAGGACCCGCTTGAGCTTCGCCTGGAAGCCTTCGGTGACGCCGGCGCGTTCGACGTCGAGGCTCTGCAGGTAGCTGTGGAAGTACTCGCGCGGGCTGTGCACCGGGCTGCCCGGTTCGCTGTCGAGCTCGCCGCCCGGGGTGTTGCGGCTCAGCTCGGACAGGTCGGCGAAGACGGTGAGCAGTTCCAGCTCGCCTTCGATCGGCCGGTTGCCCAGCTCGGCGCGGGCCTCCAGGTAGGTCGCGAGGAGCCGCTTGCGCTCCGCCGGCTCGACGTCGAAGCCCAGCAGCAGGCTCCGCAGGTCCTGCAGGCCGCGTTCGACGCGCTCGGCCGCGGACACGCCGTCCGGCACCGACGGCAGTTCGATCTCGACGGTCTCGGTCTCGTCGGCCGCTTCGTCCTCGGCGCCGTCGGCCAGTGGCTCCAGGCGCATCAGCGGCGCGCCGGTCTCGACCTGGCTGCCGACGGACACCGGGCATTCGCGGACGCGGGCGCGGAACGGCGCGCGCAGCACCGTCTCCATCTTCATGCTCTCCAGCACGAGGATCGGCGCGTTCGCCTCGACCTCGTCGCCGACGGACAGCGGGGTCGCGACGACCAGCGCGGGCGCGGGGGAGCGGACGACACCGCCTTCGTCGCGGCTGATGCGGTGGGTGACGCCGTCGACCTCGACGAGGTGGATCGGGCCGTGCGTGGCCGAAACGAGCCGGAAGCTCCGGCCGTTGACCAGGATCCGGCCGCTGTGGGCGTCGAACCGGTCGATCTCGATGTCGGCGTGGTGCACGTCGGACGCGCCGGCCGAGATGCCGACGCGGAAGCGGCTGCGCCCGGCCCGTGCGACGGACACGCGGTAGCCGACGCCGCGCAGCTTGAGGTCGAGCGGGCGGCCGCTCTCGTGCTGGACCTGCGGGCGCCCGCCGTGCGCGGTGGACAGCAGCCGCTGGACGGAGACCTCTTCTTCGTCCTGGTAGGCCTCGATGGCGGCCGCGGCGAGCGCGATCGCGGAGTGCCGGTGGGTGACCAGGCGGCCCTCGGCGCGGACGCGGTCGATCCAGCCGGTGTCGGCGTGTGCGTCGATCACCTCGGGCTGGTCGAGCAGGTCGAGCACGAAGCTCTTGTTGGTCGCGCCACCTTCGATGATCACGGTGGTCTCGGCCATCGCGCGGCGCAGGCGGCCGAGGGCCTCGTCTCGGTCGCGGCCATAGGCGATGATCTTGGCGATCATCGAGTCGAAGTCGGCGGGGATCGTGTCGCCCTCGCTGACGCCGGTGTCGACGCGGATGCCGGGACCGGCGGGCAGGGCCAGCCGCGCGATCCGGCCGGGGGAGGGGGCGAAGTCGCGGTCGGGGTCCTCGGCGTTGAGCCGCGCCTCGACGGCGTGGCCGAGCTCGGCGGGCTGGGTGCCGTCGAGCTTCCCGCCGCCTGCGACGTGCAGCTGCAGCTTGACCAGGTCGGTGCCGGTGGTGATCTCGGTGATCGGGTGCTCGACCTGCAGGCGGGTGTTGACCTCGAGGAAGGCGAACAGCTTCTCGCCGGGGTGGTAGAGGAACTCGACGGTGCACGCGCCGCGGTAGCCCACGGCCACCGCGAGCCGCTCCGCCGACGTCTTCAGCTCGGCCGTCTGCGCCGGCGCGAGCACCGGGGAGGCGGACTCCTCGATGATCTTCTGGTTGCGCCGCTGCACCGAGCAGTCGCGGACGCCGAGCGCCCACGCCGTCGTGCCGTCGGAGATGACCTGGACCTCGACGTGGCGGGCGCCGGTGACCAGGCGCTCCAGGAACACGACGCCGGAGCCGAACGCGCGCAGCGCCTCGGAGCTGGTGCGCTCGTAGGCGTCGGCCAGGTCCTCGCCGGAGGCGACCATGCGGATGCCGCGCCCGCCGCCACCCGCGGTGGCCTTGAGCATCAGCGGGTAGCCGATCTGCTCGCCGGCCTTCAGCGCGTCTTCGAGGGTGGCGACTTCGCCGCGGCTCCACGGCGCGACCGGGACACCGACCTCTTCGGCGATCAGCTTCGCGCCGATCTTGTCGCCGAGCTTGCGCATGGCGTCGGCGCTCGGCCCGACGAAGGTGACGCCGACCTTCTCGCACAGCTCCGCGAAGGCCGGGTCCTCGGCCACGAAGCCCCAGCCGACCCAGGCGGCGTCGGCCTTCGTCTCGACCAGTGCCTTCTCGAGCTTGGCGAGGTCGAGGTAGGGGCGCGCCGAAGCCGGGCCCAGGTCGTAGGCCAGGTCGGCCTCGCGGACGAACGTGGCGGTGCGGTCCGCGTCGGTGTAGAGGGCGACCGTCTCGATCCGCGTCCCGGTTTCCGCCGACAGATCCCGGACGGCGTGGATGAGCCGCATCGCGGCCTCTCCGCGGTTGACGATGGCGACACGACTGAACACCGGCTGAGCCTCCCAAATACCCACGCGCAGCAGGCGACGTACCCGTCCTGGAACGTCGCCTGCACCTGTCTACACCCTGGTGGATGACGACGGGTCGGACCAATGTCCGCCATGGCGCATGCCGGGGCGGCTGAGTTGTGGGAACCCCACAAAAAGCGACCCGCGCCACACCGTCCCGACCGGTTTTCACGCGAGGATCGCGACAAAGCACCCCACGGGAACGCGAACGGCGGGTGACGCGGAAGCGATCAGGAGGCGAGCAGCACGTCGGAGTCCAGCACCTGGCTCAGCTCGCGGCGTTCGGCCTCGGACAGCGGGACGGCGGCGACGTCGCACCGGCCGTCGGGCCCGGGCGCGGTGGTGACCGCCAGCACGGGCCGCCCGTCGATCTCGCGCAGCGTGACGCGGCCACCGCACGCCAGGTCGACGGTGACGCCGGGGCGTTCGCGCTGCCTGCCCAGCCAGCGGCTGACGAAGTCGAAGGTCATCGCGGTCTCCCCTCGGTACGGCGCGCTCCCCCTGGAACACAGGTGCCCCTGACTGATGCCCCGGATACCCCGGGTTTACACCCGTTCGAGGAAACGGCAGGGCCGGCACCCCCCGACGCGGTGCCGGCCCGTCCGCTGCTCCCGGTGGTCAGCGCAGGGGTGCCTCCAGGACGTACCGCTTCGCGAGCCCGGCGCCGCAGTCGACCTCGACGGTCCGCCGGACCACCGGCGCGCCGTCGTCGCCGCGCAGCGCGTAGCCGACCGACGTCGAGTCCGGGATCGTGCGGACCTCGGCGGGCACGCGGCCCCCGGCGGCCAGCCGGCGCAGCAGGCGCTGCATCGGCGCGTCGAGTGCCTCGTCCACAGTGGACGGATCGCGGGTGGCTCCGCCGGCCGGCGGCGGTGCGACGGGCGCGCTTTCGCTCAGCCGCTCGACCTCGCGGGTGGCGTCGACGATCGTCGTCACCGTGCCGGCGCCGTCGATGCCGACCCGTACCTCGCCGAGGCCGGGCGTGACGACCGGGTGGCCGTCGACCAGCTGCGTGAACACCACGTGGGTCTCGCGCACCCGCGGGTCGGCGATGTCCTCGGCGGTGCCGCCCGCGTGGTACTGGTGGCGCACCTTGTCGGCGACCAGGTCCACCCGGTCGGCCAGGCCGAACGTCTCGACGGCGTCCTGGGCGATCCGGACGGCTTCGGCGGCGCTCGGCGCGTCCCGGCCGGTGCCGTCGGCGTCGGCGAAGGTGATTTCGCGGACGCCGCGGTGGTCGATGCTCAGGCTCGGTCCGTCCTGGCCCGCGCCCAGCACGATGCCGTGCGGGCCCATCGCGTCCCCGGGCACCCCGCCGCCGAGCCGGACGCCGTAATGGCCGGCCAGCTCGGCCAGCCGGGACGGCGAAAGCCGCTGCGGGGCGAACCGGGCCGTCTGGGCCGAGCCGGGCAGCTCCAGCCGCGGCGCCCGGATGCTCTTCGCGGCGTCGTACCAGGTCCACCACCACCAGTTCTTCGACGCGGCGGCGGTCTGGAAGGTCCCTTCGTTCCACAACCGGTCCTGCGCTTCGGCCTGCGTCGCCCCGCACGCGACGGCCGACGGCGCCTGGTGGTGGTCGATGTCCCACGACGCGTCCAGCCACGCCTTGCTGAACTTGTGGCCGTTGCCGTTCCACTTGCTGAAGAAGTAGGAGCCGTAGTGCGGGCTGTCGACGCTCGTCGTCTCGAACCCGAAGATCATCCGCAGGCCGAGGTTGGCCGCGTCCCACGTCCGGATCGGGCTGTTGCCGCCGCCGATGCGCAGCGAGAGGCAGGTGGAGAAGAACAGGTAACGCGCGACCTCGTTGCCCAGCCGCATGTCGGCCGAGCTCGCCCAGGCCGACCCGCCCCAGGTGCCGCCCATCGGCATCCAGAAGACGCCGTTGCCATCCATCGTCCCGTGCCCGGAGTGGTACTCGGCGACGCAGGCGTCGAAGCCGTAGGTGCCCTGCCAGTCGTCGTACTGCTCACCGTAGATCCACGACAGCACGCCGCCGTCGGTGTACCAGAAGTTCGGCGCGGTGAACTGCTTCACGTAATTGTAGAAACCACCCGCGTCGTCGTGGGTGTAGGAAAGGTCGTTCATGCCGGGCGGGAAGTCCTCGATGGAGCAGACCCCGTACCGGTTCGCACCCCGGTCGGCGGCCACGCCGCTCGCGGCGAACGGATCGGCCGAGGTCAGCCCCCGTGCGGCGGCGGGTGCCCCCGGTGGCGCGGTGACCACGCCGTTCTTGAGCAGAGCCATGATTCCTCCCCGTGAGTGGCAGAATGCAGCGATCGGACGGTAGCCGTCAAAGCGGTGAAAACTTTCGGATACATCTTTTTGCCACACCTTCAGCTCAATTTTTTCAGCGCTGCACCGATTCCGTGGGCGGTTTTTGCGCAGGGCGGCGAACCGGCCAGGCGGCACCGGCCACAGTGGACAGCTCGGGGGGAGGTGCGCGCCCGGGCGGCCCGGGTCAGGATGGCGGGATGAAACTGGGGCAGGTGGCGTCGGCCGCGCGGGACATCTTCTCCGCCCGGCTGGTCTACGGCGAACCGGTCGAGCGCGACGGGACCGTGGTGATCCCCGCCGCGGCGATCGCCGGGGGCGGGGGCGGCGGTGCGGACGACTCCGGCGCGTTGCCGGTGCGGGAGGGGGCCGGCTTCGGCATCTTCGCCCGCCCCGTCGGTGCGTTCGTCGTCCGGGACGGCGCTGTCACCTGGGTGCCCGCCGTCGACGTCACCCGGCTCGGGCTCGTCGCCGCCCTCGGTGTCGTCGCGCTCGCGAAGGTCCTGGTGAAGCGCGGCAAAGGCTGACCGGCAATGTTTACCGCCGGTTCTCGTTCGTGTTCGCCCGGCGCGCCTAGCGTCGGATGCGGAGGTGGGCATGAATCCTGGTGACCTGAGCCGGCGGACGGTGCTGCGTGCGGGCGGGGTCGCGGCGGCCGTGGGGCTGCTGCCCGGCGTGGCGTTCGCCGCCCAGCCGGACGGCGGGGGCAGCCAGACGCGGACCGTCACCGGCAGGCTGGAGCCGGACGTGCCGGACTGGTACTACCTGCCCGTCGACGTCCCGCGCGGCGTGCGGCAGATCGACGTCGCGTACTCCTACGACAGGCCCCCGGTGCCCGCCGGCACCCGCGGGAACGCCTGCGACATCGGCATCTTCGGCCCCGAAGGCCACGACCTCGGCAACGCCCGCGGCTTCCGCGGCTGGTCCGGCGGCTTCCGCGACCGCTTCTCGATCAGCGCGTCCGAGGCCACGCCCGGCTACCTCGCCGGGCCGATCGGGCCGGGCCGGTGGCACGTCGTCCTCGGGCCCTACACCGTCGCGCCGCAGGGCCTGAACTACCGGGTGGAGATCACGCTCACCTTCGGCCCGGACGGCACGCCGTTCAAGCCGAACCCCGCGCCGGAAACCGCTCCGGCGCGGGACAAGGGCCGTGCCTGGTACCGCGGGGACAGCCACCTGCACACCGTCCACTCGGACGGCCGCCGCACGCCCGGGCAGCTGGTCGCCGACGCGCGCGCCGCCGGGCTCGACTTCATCGTCTCCACCGACCACAACACCTCCAGCTCGCAGCTCGTCTGGGGTGACCACGCCACCGACGACCTGCTGATCCTCAACGGCGAAGAGGTGACGACCCGGTCCGGGCACTGGCCCGCGATCGGCCTGCCCGCCGGCACGTGGATCGACTGGCGCTACCGCGCGGCCGACCCGCGGGACTTCCGGCGCTTCACCGACCAGGTGCACCGCGCCGGCGGCCTGGTCACCGCGGCACACCCGTTCGCCAACTGCTTCGGCTGCACCTACGAATTCGCCTACGAGATCGCCGACCTGGTCGAGGTCTGGAACGGTCCCTGGACGCAGGACGACGAGGCGAGCGTCACCCACTGGGACGGGCTGCTGCGCGGCGGCCGCTTCATCCCGGCGATCGGCGACTCCGACGCGCACCACCCCGACCAGCGGGTGGCCCTGCCGCACACCGTCGTGCTCGCCGACCGGCTGCGCCGTCGGGAACTCCTGGCCGGGCTGAAGGCGGGACGCTCGTGGCTGGCGGAGTCGGCGGCGGTCCAGCTGGACCTCACGGTCTCCGGCGGCGGCTCGAGCGTGAGCATCGGCGAGCGGCTCGACGCGGGCACCGGGACCCCGGTGACCGTCAAGGCGGTTGTGGCAGGCGTGCCGGGGACGACGGTGACGTTCCTCGACCAGCTCGGCCCGGAGCACACCGAGCCGATCGGCGACTCGGGCGCGGCCACGGTCACCTGGACGACCTACCCCCGCTACAGCCGGTGGGTGCGCGTCGAGGTCCGCCGCCCGTCCGGTGGCCCGAACACGACGGTGCCGAACGCCATGGTCGCGATGTCCAACCCGATCTTCCTCGGCCCCGGCCACTGAACCCCGCCCGGTGCACCGCGTCCTCCTATTGGGCAGACTGGTGCGAACGGGTGATGGGGAGGCAGGGTGCGCGGTTGTGGCCTGAAGGTGGCCATGGTTCTGGGTGCGGTCGTCGTGCTGGTCGCGGCGATCGTCGTGGTGGTGGCGTACACGCGCGGCTCGGTGAAGACGCCGGGGTGCACGGTGGCGCTGCCGGGGAACAACGCGTCGGCCTACACGTTCACCCCGGAGCAGATGAACAACGCGGCGACGATCTCGGCCGTGGGCACCAAGATGGGGTTGCCGGCGCACGCGGCGACGGTCGCGCTCGCGACGGCGTTGCAGGAGTCGAAGCTGCGCAACCTCGAGGGCGGTGACCGCGACTCGGTCGGGCTGTTCCAGCAGCGGCCGAGCCAGGGCTGGGGCACGATCGCGCAGCTGCGCGACCCGGTCTACGCGGCGACGGAGTTCTACGAGAAGCTCGAGAAGCTGCCGAACTGGGAGACGCTGCCGATCACCGAGGCCGCACAGGCGGTCCAGCGGTCCGGCGTCCCGGACGCCTACGCGCAGTGGGAGCCCCAGTCCCGCGCCATGGCCGCGGCGTTCAACGGCCAGTTCCCGGGCGCGCTGACCTGCCGCAACCTGACCCTGGCGGCCCCCGCCGACCTCGCCGGGGCGGCCACGGGGGAACTGGGCACGGCCCGCCTGAGCGGCCCCCACCCGGCGGCACAGGGCTGGACGTACGCGACCTGGCTGGTCGGCCGCGCGGAGGCGCTTGGGGTCGACAAGGTGAGCTTCGCCGGTCAGACGTGGACGGCGGAGTCGGGCGCCTGGACCCCGGACTCCGCCGCCGGCCAGGACCTTTCCCTGCACCAGACCGCGTCGGCCCAGGTCAGCGAGTAGCCGGCCGGGTGGCGGCCGCCCAGCGGACCGCCGGGCCCATCGCCCAGCCCGCGGCCAGGAAGACCACGCCCATGAGGAGCCAGCCCGGGAAGCCCCAGCCGACGACCACCGTGCTCAGCAGCACCGGCCCGACCGCCCGGGCCACCGACGTCCCGCTGCCGAAGAAGCCCTGGTACTCGCCCTGCTTGTCGGCCGGGGCCAGGTCGAAGCCGATCTCCCAGCTGCCCGCCGACTGGAGCATCTCGCCGAGCACCTGCACCAGCGCGCCGGCGACGAGCACCGCGAACGCCACCGCCGGTGACGTCCCCACTGCCGAGAGCGCGAACGCCACGCAGGACGCCAGGAGCAGCACGCCCGACCGGCGCACCATCCGCGCCGCCGCGCCGAGGCCGGTCAGCCGCCCCGCGACGCGGACCTGCAGCAGCACGACCACGACCGTGTTGAGCACGAACAGCGCCGACACCGTCCAGCCCGGAGCCGCCGTGCGGTCGACGATCCACAGCGGGATCGCGACGCTCAGCAGCGGCATGCGCAGCAGCAGGACCGCGTTGAGCAACGTCACCAGCGCGTAGGGCCGGTCACGCAGCACGGCCGACTTCGGGGCGCCCGGGCGCGGCGACGCCGTCCGCGGGACCGCCGGGAGCGCGTGCAGCAGGGCCGCCGTCACGACGAACGTCGCCGCGTCGAGGACGAAGACCGTCAGGTACGCCGAAGCCGTGTCGGCCGAGAGCGCGAGCCCGCCCAGCCCGGCGCCGACGGCGAGCCCGGCGTTGCCCGCGGACTGCAGGTGTGCGCGGATGCGCGTCCGCCGCTCGGGGTCGGCGAGCGTGGCCAGCAGCGCCTGGCGGACCGCGGCCAGCCCGGTCTGGCAGCTGCCGTACAGGCATGCGGCGAGCACGAACGCCACCGGCGAGCGCACCCACAGGAAGGCCAGGATCGACGTGGCCGTCGCCAGGGCGAGCAGCACCGCCGAGCCGCGGGCGCCGTGGCGGTCGGCCAGGCGCCCGAGCGGCACGCCCGCGACCGAGCCGACCGCCCAGCCGAGCGTCAGCCCGAGCCCGACCTGTGCCGGGCCGAGGCCGGCGATCCGGGTGAAGAACAGCACCGAACAGGTCAGGAACGCGCCGTCGCCGAGCGAGGCGACCAGCTGGGCGGCGGCGAGCAGGCGGCCGGCCTGCCGGGTCTTCGGCCGGTTCTTCGGACGTTCGAGAAGCGCTGTCATGGGAAGAACGTTAGGGCGCGACTTGGCCCGATCCCAGATCCAATTCCAGTCAAAGCGATTGGGCCAATATAGGCTGGCCGGATGGACTTCCACGTCAGCCTGGCCGGGCGCGGCGACCTCAGCGCCCGGATCTACCGCCAGCTGCGCGACGCCGTCCTGGACGGCAGGCTGCGTGCGGGGGAGCGGCTGCCGCCGACGCGGGAACTGGCCCGCCGCCTGGCCGTCTCGCGAAACACCGTCGCGGTCGCCTACGACCGCCTCACCGCCGACGGCTTCCTCGCCGGCCGCGTCGGCGCCGGCACTTACGTCTGCGCGGAAGTCCCGGCGCCGAAGCCGCGCAAGGCCCCTTCGGCGCGGGGGCCGCAGCCGAAGGCCGTCTGGCGGTCGCTGCCACCTCCGGCCGCGGTGACGCCCGCGCCGGCGTTCGACTTCCGCGTCGGCATCCCCGACGCCACGCTGTTCCCCCTGGACTCCTGGCGGCGCCTGCTCGCGCGGGAACTGCGTGACACCGCCGGGTTCGCGCACTACGCCGAGCCCGGCGGCCACCCCGGGCTGCGCGCGGCGATCGCCCGGCACGTCGGCGTCTCGCGCTCGGTGCGGGCCGAGGCCGACGACGTGCTCGTCACCCAGGGCGCCCAGCAGGCCCTCGATCTGCTGTGCCGGGTGCTGCTGGAACCCGGCGACCGCGTCGCCGTCGAGGAGCCGGGCTACCGGATGGCCAGGCTGCTCTTCGCCTCGCACGGCGCCGAAGTCGCCGGAGTGCCGGTGGACGGCGAAGGTCTCGACGTCGCCGCACTGCCCCCGCGCACGAAGCTGGTGTACGTGACGCCGTCGCACCAGTTCCCGCTCGGCACGCCGATGTCCCTCGCCCGGCGCACGGCGTTGCTGGCGTGGGCGGACCGCGCCGGCGCGGTCGTCGTCGAGGACGACTACGACAGCGAATTCCGGTTTTCCGACCGGCCCCTGGAACCGTTGCAGAGCCTGGACCGCGACGGGCGCGTGGCCTACGTCGGATCGTTCTCGAAGACGTTGCTTCCCATGCTGCGCTTGGGTTTCCTGATCGCCCCGGCGTCACTGCGGGAGGCGTTGCACCACGCCCGGCAGCTGTCCGGGTGGCACGGCGACCTGCCCGCGCAGGCCGCGCTGGCCGGGTTCATCGACGAAGGCCTGTTCGCCCGCCACCTTCGCCGCGCGACGAAGGTTTACGCGGAGCGCCACGAGCGCGTCACGACGACCCTGGACCGGGTGTTCGCCGGCCGCCTCACCGCGGTGCCTTCGGCCGCGGGCCTCCACCTGTGCGCCCTGGCCGGTGACGAGACGGACCTGGAGCCGATCGCGGCCCGTGCGGCCGAGGCCGGGGCGGCGATCCAGACGCTGTCCGATCTGTGCGGCGGTTTCCCGCGCCAGGGCGTGGTCCTCGGCTACGGCTCGATCCCGTTGGACAGCATCGGCGCCGGGCTCGCGGTGCTGGACGGGGCCTGGGGCTCGGCGTAGTGGTCCGTCCGGCGCCGCGTGGCGATCAGCAGGCCGCCGGCGCAGGTCAGCGCCGCCGTCGTCAGGACCACCAGCCAGCCGCGGCGGAAGTCCGCCAGGTCCGGTGTCCCCGCGAAGACCGCGACCAGCACCGCCGTGCCCAGGACCGTGCCGATCTGCCGGGCCGTGTTGACCATCGACGAGCCCGCGCCCCAGCGGGACGGCGGCAGGACCGTGCCGACCACCCCCGACAGGCTCGGGAGGATCAGGCCGACACCGAGGCCCGTCAGCAGCTGGCCCGGCAGCATCGACGCCGCGTAGTCCGGCACCGATCCCATGCGCAGCAACCAGATCAGCACGCCGGCCCCGAACGCGACGCCGCCGAGGGCGACCACCGGGCCCGGCCCGAAGCGGTGCACGAACCGGCCGCCGAGGATCGACACGGGGACCACCACCAACGGCCCCGGAGCCAGGGACAGCCCGGCCACCAGGATCGAGTCGTGCCAGATCGAGGTCAGGAACAGGACGTTGCCGAACAGCATCGCCGCGAACCCGGCCGCGAACACCCCGGTGGTCAGGCAGGCCAGCCACAACGTCGGGACGCGCAGGGCAGGCAGGTCCAGCACCGGCACCGGGTGCCGCGCCGAGCGCACCGGGACCCAGGCCAGCGCGACGGCGGCCACCGCGAACGCCAGCAGCACCGGCCGCGCGCCCCAGCCGCGGTCGGACGCCTCGACCAGCGCGTAGGCCAACGCGCCGACGCCCACCAGCAGACCGGCCGAACCCAGGACGTCCGGGACGCCGGTCGAGGTGTCCCGGGACTCGCGCAGCACGCGGGGCCCGGCCAGCAGCGTCACCACGCAGATCGGCAGGTTCACCAGGAACACCCAGCGCCAGGACGCTTCGACGAGCAGGCCGCCGACCGGCGGGCCGAGCGCCGCGGCCGCCGCGCCCACCGACGCCCAGACGCCGACCGCCATCGGCCGCCGGTGCGGCGGGAAGGCCGTCAGCAGCAGCGCGAGCGACGTCGGCATGACGAGCGCGGCCCCGGTCGCCTGCACCGCGCGGAAGGCGATCAACGCGGGGATCGACGGCGCGACCGCGCACGCGGCCGACGCGAGCGTGAACACCGCGACGCCGATGAGGAACAGCCGCTTGCGGCCGTACCGGTCGGCCAGCCGCCCGGCCGGGGCGAGGCAGGCGGCGAAGAGCACCGTGTAGCCGTTGAGCACCCACGACAGGGTCGCCAGGTCGTCGCCGGGGAACGCGGCCCGGATGCCGGGGAAGGCGATCGTGACGATGAACGTGTCCAGGCTCGCGAGGAACGCGGCCGTCGAGACGACGAGCAGCACCAGGCCGGGCTTCGGCGGGGCGTGGGTCATGGTCCTCCTAGGTTCGATAAAGCAACCTAGCTGGACAAGGTGGGTTTCAACAAGGGACTCACGCGGCGGCGCGTTCCTCGGCGCGGGCCTTCAGCGCCGCGAGGGTGTGTTCGATCGACCGGACGTTGTAGCCGGGCCGGTCGGCGCGGCCGGTGACGCGCGGCCCCATGAACTTCCGGACCACCCAGCTGCCGATCCGGTACCAGTTCTCGGTGACCACGCAGCCGGCCGGATCCGGCGCCAGCACGTACTCCCACCGCGAAACCCGCGAGCCGAGCGGGGTGCGCACGTCGAAGGCGAACCGGCGGCCCGGCTCGAACGCGACCACCCGCACCCGCGTCCACCACTGCAGCTCGCCGTTGCGGTTGCGGCCGCGGAACCGCGCGCCGAGCGCGGGCCCGGCGCCGTCCAGCCAGCGGCCGCCGACGTTCTCCGGGCTCAGCTCGCCCATCCGCGGCAGGTCGGTGACCCACGACCACACCGTCTCCGGGTCGGCGGAGACGGTCACACTGCGCGAAATCGTCGGTTCCACGCCCCGACGGTGACAGCGCCCGCCGTGGCCGGGCAAGGCATCGGGGCGTAGTCCGCAGCCGAGAAGAGCCTGCCGTGGAAAACCCGGACGGCCCGGCCGGGTTGCGCACCCGCCGTTCTGGGTATTACGCGCGCGGAGGAGTCCCGCGACACGGAGGGTGCGGTGGTCAGCGTGATCCCGATCGAAGTGGTGGGGATGGCCGTCCCGGTTCCCGGTGAGGCGCCCTTGATGCTGCTGCGCGAGCCGGAAGGGGCCCGGCGCTGGCTGGCGATCATGATCGGGTACGGCGAGGCCGAAGCCCTGGTGCGGGCCCGGGAACAGATCGCGCAACCGCGGCCGGGCACGATCGAACTGCTCGGGGACGTGCTCGCGGCGTTCGGCCAGGGCCTCGCCGCGGTCGAGCTGACCGAGGTGCGGGACGGCATCTTCTACGCCGACCTCGTGCTCGCCTCGGGCACCCGCGTGTCGGCCCGCCCGAGCGACGCCGTCGCGCTCGGCCTGCGCCAGGGCGCGCCCATCCGCGTTGCCGAAGAGGTGCTGGACGTCGCTTCCGTGCAGCTCGAGGTCGAGCAGGAGGCCGAAGGACCGGCTGCCGACGTGCTGGACGCCGAGGCCGAGGTCGCCCGGTTCCGTGCCGAGCTCGACGGCCTGCGGCCGGAGGACTTCGACGACCTGTAGCAAACTCTTCTCCCGCCGGCGATGAGTTCCGGCGACGGCGCCGGTACATCCACCGTGAAGCCGCCGGCGACGGGAGAACGATGCAGGACTTCGCGACGCGCACCGAACCGCACCGGCGTGAGCTGCTGGCGCACTGCTACCGCATGCTCGGCTCGGTCCACGAAGCCGAGGACCTGGTGCAGGAGACCCTGGTCCGCGCCTGGAAGGCGTGGGACGGCTACGACCCGGCCCGCGCGTCGGTGCGCACCTGGCTCCACCGGATCGCCACCAACGCCTGCCTCACCGCACTGGAAGGGCGTGCCCGGCGGCCGCTGCCGTCCGGGCTCGGCGGCCCGGGCGACGATCCGGGCGCGCCGCTGACGCCGTCGTTCGAAATCCCGTGGCTGCACCCGTTCCCGGACGCCCGCCTCGACGACCCCGGCCGCCGCCTCGCCCGCCGCGGCACGCTCCGGCTGGCCTTGCTGGCGGCGATGCAGACCCTGCCGCCGAAGCAGCGCGCGGTGCTGATCCTGCGGGACGTCCTGGAGTTCAGCGCGGCGGAGGTGGCCGGCTTCCTCGACACGACCCCGGCCGCGGTGAACAGCGCCCTGCAACGCGCCCGCGCCGGGCTCGGCGGCCTGTCGGCGGACGAGGTGCCGGAACCGGACGACGCCGCGGTCGAAGCGGTCATCGACCGCTATGTGCGGGCGTTCGAGCGCGCCGACGTCGCCGGCCTGGTCGAACTGCTCACCGACGACGTCGTGCTGGAGATGCCGCCGGTGCCGCTGTGGTTCCGCGGCCGCGACGACTACGGCCGGTTCATGGAGCGGCTGTTCGGGATGCGCGGCCCGCACTGGCGCGTGGCCCGGACGGCCGCCAACGGCCGGCCGGCGCTCGTGGCGTACTGCCGCGACGACGCCGGGGTGTACCGGCTGCACACGCTGCAGGCGTTCACCGTGCGAGGCGGGCGGGTTGGGCACAACGTCGTGTTCGCCGATCCGGCCGTCCTCGCGCTGTTCGACCTCCCGGCGGCTCAGCCGGCGGCGCGGGCTTCCGACGGACGGCCGTAGGCGCCGCCGTCGTTGCTGCGCTGCAGCAGGCCTTCGTCGACGAGGTAGCGGCGGAGCGTCGCGTGGTCGTCGTGGACCATCGAGAGCTTCTCGCGGACGTCCTGTTCGGTGTAGAGCCGGCCGGGCTCGAACCGCTCGACGAGGTACGCCAGCACCAGCTGCCGCCGGTGGCCCGAATGCGGGATCGAGACGAGCCGCCCGTGGCGGAAGAGGGCGTCCAGCGGATCGACCGGGGCCTTGGCGAGCGCGTCGCGGAACACCGACGGCACGGCTCGGTAGCGGCCCTCGGCCTCGGTGACGAGTCCCGCGTCGACGAGCCGCTTGGCGAGCTTGGCCGAGGCGTGGGACGCCTCGAGGCCATCGGGTGCGGTGCAGATGCGGGCGAAGAGCTGCAGCCGGTCTTCGTCCGCGAGAGCGGAGACCAGCGCTTCCGGTGAGGCCATGGTGTGCGACCGTACCCGGGCACGCCCCGGGGGTGAACCGGGTTTGCCGAGCCCGGTAGGTTGCGCTGCGTGCCCCGTCCCACCGCGCCGGTGACCGTGCCCGAGGCGGTGCTGCGCACGTCGATCGTCGAGCGGCTGTTCGCCCGCTCCGGGGACGAGCGGCCGCTGTTCACCCACCAGGACCACGCTCGCGGCGTGGAGCACACGCTGACGTGGGCGGAGTTCGCCGCCCGGGTCCGCGTGGTGGCGGGGGAACTGCGCCGGGTGGCCGCGCCGGGGGAGCGCGTCGCCGTCCTCGCGGGGCAGGAACTCGCTTACCCGCTGGCGTTCTTCGGCGCGCTGGCCGCCGGGTTGGTCGCCGTCCCGCTGATGGCGCCGTCGAACCCCGCGCAGGCCGGCCGGCTCGCCGGGGTGCTGGCCGACTCCGGCGCCCGGGTGTGGCTGACGTCGTCGGCGGTGGCCGCCGGGTTGCCCGCACACGAGCACGTCGTGGTGGTCGACGAACTCGCGGGCCCCGGCGCCGACCCGGTGCCGGTGACGCCGGACAGCCCGGCCTACCTGCAGTACACGTCCGGGTCGACGCGCGAGCCGGCCGGGGCGGTGATCCCGCACCGCGCGATCGTCGCCGCCTGCTGGCAGGGCAGCCTCGCGTACGCCGTCGACGAGGGCACCACCTGCGCCGGCTGGATCCCGTTCTTCCACGACATGGGCCTGATCCAGCTGCTGTGCCTGCCGGTCTTCGCCGGCGGGCGGGCGGTGTTCATGGCCCCGGCCGAGTTCGTGCACCGGCCCGTGCGGTGGCTGCGGCAGCTGGCGGAGTACCCGGCGGTGTTCACCGCCGCGCCGAACTTCGCCTACGACCTCGCCGCGGACGCCGACACCGGCGAAGACCTCGACCTGTCGGACGTGCGGGTCGCGCTCAACGGCAGCGAACCCGTCCGGCCGCGCACGATCGAGCGCTTTCAGGAGGTGTTCGGGCCCCGCGGGTTCCGGCGCGAGGCGCACCGGCCGTCGTACGGGCTCGCCGAGGCCACCGTGTACGTCGCGAGCGCGGGCGAGGAAGGGCCGCGTGGCGCGGTGTTCGACCGGGAAACCCTGGCGCAGGGCCGGGCCGTCGAAACCGAAGGCGGCCAGGAGCTCGTGTCCGTCGGACGTCCCGTCGGGCAGCTGGTCCGGGTCGTCCGGGACGGCCGGGAGCAGCCCGAAGGCCAGGTCGGCGAGATCTGGGTGCACGGCCCGAACGTCGCGGACGGCTACTGGGGCCGCGGCGACGCGACCGCGTTCGGCGCCGAACTCGGCGGCCTCGCCGGCTGGCTGCGCACCGGCGACCTCGGCGTCGTGCACCGCGGCGACCTCTACGTCACCGGACGGCTCAAGGACCTCGTCGTCGTCGACGGCCGCAACTTCCACCCGCAGGACATCGAAGCGGCGGCCGGGGAGGCCCACCCGGCGGTCCGCCGGGACCGCGTCGCCGCGTTCGGCGTCACGGACTCCCGCGGCGAGGGCGCGGTAGTGGTCGCCGAGTGGGCTCGCGGCGCCGAAGCCGATGTCCGGGAGGTGACCCGGGCGGTGCTGCGCGCGGTGTCCCGCGAACACGGTCTGACGCTGCGCGCGGTACGTCTGGTCCCTTCCGGTGGACTTCCGCGCACATCGAGCGGCAAAGTCGCCCGGTCCGCCGCGAAGGCACGTTATGGTGACGACTGTGGGTGATCACCGCGCCGAGGTCACGAAAGTCGTCTGCGAGACCTTCCGGCTCGACCCGGCTCTCGTCGAGCCCGACGCGCCCTTGGAGGAGCTGGGCATCGACTCGAAGGGGCGGATCAAGCTGCTGGCAGCGTTGGAGATCTACTACGGCGTGACGATCGACCTGGACCGGCTCGACCGGTTCACGGATGTGGGGTCCGTGGCCGACGTGCTCGCGGAAGCTTTGGGAACCGGCGGATCCGAGGAGAGGCGCTGAAATGAGCGGCGGGGGGTACACCGCGACAACCGAGGCGTTGTCGACGGCGGCCAAGACCATCGGTGACCTGGCGGAGAACCTGCTGGACGACAACCCGGACCTGAAGGCACCGCAGGTGACGGCGGAGAAGTTCGGCCGGGCGCACGGCGCCCACGCGACCAAGTACACCGCCGGTGCGCAGGCGCTGTGGGCCGCGGTCTCCGGCTACAGCACCACATTGGGATCGTTCGGCACCAACCTCGGCACCGCCGGGAAGAGCTACAGCGCCAACGAAGCCGGCCAGGCCGGCGCGATCACGAACGCCGGGGGCTCGCTCTGATGGCGGACAAGAAGAAGTGGTCCGACGTCAAGGCCGTGCTCGACGACCCGAGCGTCCCGCCCGCGCAGAAGAGCGCACTGATCAGCAGCTGGCTGCGCGAAAACCCGCCACCGCCGCCGTTCCTGGCCGACCAGGAACCGGACGAGATCAAGCAGAAGCGGGAAGAGGCAGGCAAGTACGCCCACGCCTACAACGCGAACCCGCTGTTCGCCGGCCAGTCGGTGGACGAAGCCTATGACAAGGCGAAGAAGAGCGGCGACCAGAACAGCTACAACGAAGACCAGGAAAAGAAGGCCGTCAACGACGGCAAGAAGAAGCTCGACGACACGAAGCCGCCCGCCGCCACCGACGACGGCGCGGGCGCCACCGGGACGAAGACGTCCGACGAGATCTTCGACGCCGCGGCACCCGCGTTGAAGCTGTTCGAGACCTTCGGTTCGCTGCTGGCCAAGGTTCCGGCCGACTGCCGCGGCAACACCCGCGCCCTCGACCTCGACAAGGACATCCGGGCACCGTTCGACGAGCAGCGCGGGATCAGCTTCGCCGACTTCGTCGCGGACGCCGCGCACTTCAAGCGCGGCTCGGAGACGGTGGACCGGACGGAGCAGGACACCGGCTCGCAGCTGGGCACCCTCTACCAGACGTGGAGCGGCGCGGGCGCGGACGCGGCGTCCGACGCCTACAACGAGAAGATCCAGCCGAAGGCGGCCAAGCTGTCGCAGACGCTCGGCACCGCGGGCGAGGCGACGCTGAGCACCGTCACGACGGTGTTCCAGCTGTGCAAGGGCAAGGCCGACGCGGTCATCGGGATGTACACCGACCTGGTCGGCAAGGCCGACTACACGATGGCGCAGAAGGTCATCGCCGTCGCCAACGGCGAGAAGGGCAACGAGAAGGACCTCGCCCAGATCGCCGGCTGGATGGACCTCAACTTCGGCACCGACCTGGTCAAGACGCTCAACGACCAGGGCTGCTGCGACGGCGACGAGATCAAGAAACACGGCCAGGACCTGGCCAAGCAGTGGGTGCAGAACCAGTTCAACCCCGACATGTGGGATCGGCTGTACCAAGGCTTCGCCAAGACCTGCAAGGACACGAAGGACCTGGTCGACCAGGCCTACGGCGCCCTCGACAAGGTCATGGGCGGGATCCGCAACGAGTTCGAGGGCGTCTCGCTGCCCGGTGGCCCGGGAACGGGCGGGACCGGTGGCCCGGGCGGCCCCGGGACGGCCGGCGGTTCGGGCGGCGGCGCAGGCGGGGCGGGTTCCGGCGCGGGCACGCCCGGCGGAGGTTCCGGGTCCGGAGGTTCCGGTTCCGGCGGCTCGGGGCCGGGCGGTTCCGGTTCCGGTGGCAGTGGTGGTCCGGTGCCGCCGATTCCGGAGACGGGTTCGGGTTCCGGTGCGCCGGGCGGTGGTTCGGGTGCCGGTGGTGGCGGCGGTCCCGTGCCGTCGATTCCCGGGGCCGGCTCGGGGACCGACCTGCCGAGCGGCGCGGGTGGTTCCGGCAGCGGCTCGGGTTCCGGCGGCGGTGGCGGTCCGGTGCCACCGATCCCGGACGGGTCCACGCCCTCCGGCGGCGGCTCCGCGGGCGGTGGTTCCGGCTCGCCCGGCGGCCAGGACGACGGGGCGGCCGCGGCCGAGGCGGCCAAGCAGCAGGCGGCACAGGCGGCCGAGGAAGCGAAGAAGAAGGCCGCGGCCGCGCTCAACGAGTTCAGCGGCCCCGGCATCCAGACGGAGTCCGGCGCCGGTCTCGGCTCCGGCGGCGGTTCGGGCTCGGGTGGCGGTTCGGGCGCGGGATCCGACGCCACGACACCGTCCGCGGTGCCGCCGCCGTCCGCCGACGGCCAGGACGCGGCGGCCGCGGCCGCCGAAGCGGCGAAGAAGAAGGCCGCGGACGCGTTGAAGGAGTTCAGCGGACCGGGTATCCAGACGGATTCCGGCGACGGTGCCGGCAGCCTGGGCGGCGGTTCCGGCTCCGGTTCCGGGGCCGACGACGGCAAGGCCGCGGCCGAGCAGGCCGCGGAGGAAGCGAAGAAGAAAGCCGCGGACGCGCTGAAGGAGTTCGGTGGCCCGGGCATCGAGACGGACTCCGGCGAGGGCAAGCCCGACAGCCTGCTCGGCGACGACGGCAAGGACGGCGAGGGCAAGGACGGCAAGGGCGACGACGACCCGGACGTCCTGAAGGTCAAGCAGGGCGACAAGACGTTCGAGATGACCGAGCCGGACCACGACGGCAAGATGGACATCAAGGTCGGCGAAGGACCCGGCGACCCCAAGGACTTCAAGCTCGACTGGTCCGACGGCGGCAAGCCCGGTGACGGTCCACAAGGGACGGACGCGGACACCTACCGCCCCGGCCCGGACGGCAAGATCCACATCAAGGACGGCGACCTCGAGATCACCGCCGAGCGGCCCGACGGCCCGGACGGCCCGACCGTCGTCACCGTCGACGACGGCAAGGGCACCCCGACGACCTACACCCTCGGCGAGGACGACAAGCCCTCGGACGCGCTCGGCGACACCCCCGAGAAGAAGGTCGACGACCTGCCCACCCACCGGGGCACCCTCGAAGACCTCAAGCCGCACGACGACGCCGGCGCGGGTTCGCCCGGCGGCGACGGCGCGCACCACGGCGGGGGCGGCCCGTCGGCGGCCGGGGTCGGCGGCGGCTCGCCCGGCGGGGCCGGCTTCTCGGGCGCGGGTTTCGAACCGGGCGGCGCCGGGCTCGGGGACACACCGATGTCGGGCGGCGCCCACACCGGCGCCGGGACCGCGCAGCCGCAGCCCGCGGGCGCGTTCGCGGCGGCCCCCGCGGCGTCCGGGGCACCGGGCTCGTCGATGTCCGGGATGCCCGGCATGGGGCCCATGGGCGGCGCCAACGGGGCGGGTGGCGGCGACTCCGAACGCCGCGCGCCCGCCTACCGGATCGAAGGCGCCGTCTTCGACAACCTCGGCGAGCCGGGGCGGCGGATCATCGGCTCCCTCGACGACGAAGACCCGCCGTCCGCCCGGACCTGGTAGGAGGACGCATGACCGACATCGCCGGGATGAAGGCCGAGCTCGACGGCCTCGTCCGCGAACAGGCCGACCGCCGGGCCCTGCGCGAACAGCAGGGCGAGGAGATCAAGGCTCGCTCCCACGAGTACATGACCAAGCAGGTGCAGGCGGCCGAGCGGTACGTCCAGCACGTCCGCGAAATGGCGCAGCGCAAGACGAAGTCGGGTTGGAGCACCGACCGCACGCACGCCGAGCCCGCCTCCGCCTTCGACGCGGAGGCGTACCCCGGCCCGGGTGCGTTCGAGGCCGCGCCGTCGCCGCGTCCGGTGCGGGACGAACCCCGGGCCGCCCGCCGTCCGCGCGCCGCCGTCGAAGAGGACGAGGACTTCAACAACCCCTGGTGAACCACAGGTCGACGGCGATCTCGCGCAGCCGCACGGTGAACGTCTCCGCCGGCGCGAGCCGCCGCCGCAGCTCCGTCTCGAACTCCGCACGTCGCTCGCCGAACAGGTGCGGCGCCGAGCTCGACAGCGAAAACACCCCGGCGACGACCTCGTCGACCGTGCGCGTGACGACCCGGCCCGGCACCTCGAACCGCCGCGGGCCGTCGAATCCCGCCGCGCGGTAGACCGCCGCCTCGCCGCCGGCCGTGCCGCCCGGCAGCGCACCCTGCCCCGCGCGCCGCACCGGGCCGAGGTACTCCCGCACCAGCTCGGCGGTCGCCGGGTGCACGGGCTCGTGGGTCGACGCGTGCACGTGGGCGCAGACCCCGCCCGGAACCAGCATGCCGTGCACCGCCGCGGCGACCCGCGGCCGGTCGAACCAGTGGAACGACTGGGCGAAGGTGACCAGGCGGAACCGGCCCAGCCCGGCGGGCAGCTCCTCCGCCCGCCGGTGCACCCAGCGGCAGTTCCGGAGGCCCGCGGCCGCCGCCAGCCGGCCCGCCTCGGCCAGCATGTCCGCGTCGGCGTCGAGCCCGACCGCTTCTTCGAACGCCCCGGCCAGCAGCAGCGTCAGCGAGCCGGGCCCGCAGCCGACGTCGAGCAGCCGTCCGGACCCGGCCGGCCCCAGCTCGGTGGCGAAGGCCGCGGCGAGGTCCTCGGGGTACGCCACGCGACCACGCGCGTAGTACTCCGCACTGCCCGAATAGAGGGATGGGTCCCATTCCCACGCGTCGGTCACGACCTCAGCGTAGATACTCTCCGTGCCCGCCTCGGGTCGCCTGGCCGCGGTCTGGCTCGCCGGGAGCCGAGTGCGGGCCGGTGCGGTGGAGGAGGGCTCGACGGGAGTTGAACCGGCACCACCCGGACGGGTTCGGTGGAGGGTGTGAAACCCGGCGCGGCGGGGTATCCGGTCGCGTTCGTTTCGCCGCCGAATGAGCCGGAGGTCTTCCGATGCCCGTGCGCACCGCCGCCCCGCCCGCCCGTGACGTCGTCGGCCTGGCCCTGGAAGTCCTTGCCGCGCAAGGGCTCAGCCGCCCGGCCGCGCAGGCCGCCCTCGCCTCCATGGCGCAGGAAAGAGGCCTGACCGTGGCGCGGTGCGCCGCGCTCGTCGTGGCCGCCGTCGACGGGAGGACGGTCTGATGGCCTTCACCGCCCGGGCCGGGAACGAGGACGCCGCCTCGGTCGGCGGGGGCGTGCTGCTCGCGGTCGGGCTGGTCGTCGCCTTCTTCGGCTGGTGGTCCTGGTGGGCGGTCGCCGGCCTCGCCGTGGCCGGTGCGGGCGCGCTGTGGCTCGCAGTCGCCCACCGGGACGAGTAACCCGCCGGAGACGGGGAAAGCCGCTTCCGACCGGAGAACGAGACCGAGGAGGAGGCCGTCCATGGCGGAGAACGACGAGGACGTCATCGAGTTCCTACAGCGGCAGCACCGGGAGATCCGCGAGCTGTTCGCCGCGCTGGAAACCGCGGAGGGCGATCGGCGGCAGGAGCTGTTCCACGATCTGGTGCGCCTGCTGGCCGTGCACGAGACGGCGGAAGAACTGGTCGTGCACCCGGAGATCCGCGACCTGGAGCCCGCCGCGGAGCCTGTCGTCGACGCCCGGCTGGGCGAGGAGCACCGGGCCAAGGAACTGCTGACCACCCTGCAGAAGATGGGGCCGGAGGCCGACGGGTTCGACACGCTGCTCGTGCAGCTGCGGGAGGACGTGCTCGCGCACGCCGAGCACGAGGAGCGCGAGGAGTTCCCGCTGCTGCGGGCGCACCGCCCGGCCGAGCGGCTGCGGGCGATGGCCGCGACCGCCAAGGTCGCCGAAGCGGTGGGCCCGACCCGCCCGCACCCCGGTGTGGAGAGCGCGAAGGCGAACTTGCTGCTGGGCCCGCCCGCGGCGATCATGGACCGGGCGCGCGACCTGATCCGCGGCGCGCTGGGGAGCTGAGCGGGATGACCGAGCCCGGCGACGAAGTCACCGATCCCGAGGAGTTCGCGGAAGAGGCGGGCATCGACCCGAGCTCGCAGGAGGTTGCCGAGTACGAGGAGCTGGCGAGGAAGAACCCGCCGTGGTCGTCGCCGGACTGAGGGGGGTACTCCCGGAGCATGGCAGCAGACCCGGCCCGCAAACTGCGGCGCTACCAGGAGATGCGCGACTTCGACCGGACCGCCGAGCCGTCCGGTGGGGCCGCGGGCGGTCCGGACGGCCACCGGTTCGTGGTGCAGCGGCACCGGGCCCGCCGGCTGCACTACGACTTCCGCCTCGAACTCGGCGGCGTGCTGGTCAGCTGGGCGGTGCCGAAGGGTCCCACGCTGGACCCGAAGGCCCGCCGGCTGGCCGTGCACGTCGAAGATCACCCGATCGAGTACGCCGGCTTCGAGGGTGTCATCCCGCGCGGCGAGTACGGCGGCGGGGACGTCATCGTCTGGGACCGCGGCGTGTGGCGGCCGGTCGAAGCCGATCCGGCGGGCGCGATCGAGGCCGGGACGCTCCATTTCGACCTCGAAGGCGAAAAGCTGGCCGGGCGGTTCGTCCTGGTCCGGACCCGCCGCGGCGGCGGGGACAAGGACCAGTGGTTCCTCCTGCACAAGCAGGACGAGCACGCCCAGGCCGGCTGGGACGCCGAAGACCACCCGCGTTCGGTGAAGAGCGGCCGCACCAACGAAGAGGTCGCGGCCGCGCCCGAAGCCCTGTGGCACGGCGACCGCCCGGCCGCCGAGGCGGAGGAGTCCGTCGGCGGATGGCAGGCACCCACCGAGGACGAACTCGCCGCGCTCGACGCGTTGGGCGTCAAGGGCCGGTGGTCGGTGGCGGGCCGGGAACTGGCCCTGACCAACCTGGACAAGGTGCTCTTTCCCGCAATTCGCGGCGGGAAGCCCGTCACCAAGCGGGACCTGATCCGCTACTACGTCACCGCCGGGCCGTCGATGCTGCCGTACCTGGCCGGCCGCCCGCTCAACACCCAGCGGTTCCCGCAAGGCGTCACCGAGCCGGGTTTCTGGCAGAAGGAAGTCCCGCAGCACGCCCCGGACTGGCTGACCACCTGGCGCAACGAACGCGCCGAAGCGGGGGAGAGCCAGCGGTACGTCGTCGCCGACAGCGTCGCGACGCTGGCGTGGCTGGCGAACTACGGCGCCCTGGAGCTGCACGCCTGGACTTCCCGCGCCGCCGACGTCGACCGCCCGACGTGGGTGCTGTTCGACATCGACCCCGGCCCGGACACGACGTTCGACGAGGTGCTGGAGCTGGCGCGGCTGCACCGCACCGCGCTCGAGCACTTCGGCCTGACCGGGCGGCCCAAGGTGACCGGGCAGCGCGGGATCCAGGTGTGGGTGCCGATCACGCCGCACTGCACCTTCGAACAGACCCGCACGTGGGCGGAGACGGTGTCCAAGACGATCGGGCGGGTGCTGCCCGACCTGGTCAGCTGGGCCTGGACGAAGGACAAGCGCCGCGGCCGCGCCCGGCTGGACTACACGCAGAACGTGCTGAACAAGACGCTCGTCGCGCCCTACAGCGTCCGGCCGCGGCCCGGCGCGCCGGTTTCGGTGCCGCTGGAGTGGGACGAGCTGGACGACCCGGAACTCGCGCCGGACCGGTGGACGGTCCGGGACGTCCCCGGCCGCCTGGCCGAGCGCGGGGACCCGTTCTCGGTCCTGCTGGGGCTCGAGCAGAAGCTGCCCGGCCTGTGACCCTCAGGCGTGGACGGTTTCCAGCTCGCGGGGCTGCAGCCGGTCGAGTTCCGCGCGGGACAGGTGCGGGCGGCCGCCGGCGTGCCCGGTCGTCGCCGCCGCGGCCGCGACGGCCAGGCTCGCCGCCGTCTCCAGCGGGCGGCGGCGGGTCAGCGCCGCGGTGAGGGTGGCGACCAGCGCGTCGCCGGCACCGGTCGGGTCGACGACCTCCGTCTCGACGTCCGGCACGAACCAGGTGCCCTCCGGCCCGGCGAACAGGTTGCCCTGCCCGGAAACCTCCAGCACGACCAGCGACGGGCCGCGCCGCCGGAGGTCCGCGGCGGCGCGGGCGGCCGCGGCGACGTCGTCCACCGGCTGCCCGGTGAGGAGTTCGGCTTCGTGGCCGTCGGCGCGCACGACGTCGGCGAGGGCGAGCAGGTCCGCGGTCAGCGCGTCGTCCTGCGGGGCCCCGTCGAGCACGACCCGGGTGCCCGCCGTGTGCGCCAGCCGGGCCGCGAGCAGGGCCACCGGCGCGGGTTGCTGCAGCTGCACGATGAGGGAGGCGGCGGCGGAGATCGGCGCGGACGCGGCGAAGACGTCGGTTTCGGTGAGCAGCGTCCCTTCCGGGACGTGCTCGAGGTAGCGCCGCCGTCCGTGGTCCTCGACGACGTCGACGAGCAACGCTGTCTCGGTGCCCGCCCGGCGGATCACGTGCGAGGTGCCGATCCGGTCGGCCCTGGCCTGCGCGAGCAGCGCGTCCCCGGTGTGATCACCGCCGACGACCCCGACGAGGGACACCGACACCCCGAGCTGGCCCAGCGCCACGGCCTGGTTCGCGCCCTTCCCGCCGAGCAGCTCCTGCCGGTGCCGCACGGGCGCCGACGAGTCCTCGCTGGGCGCGTCCGGCACCTCGATCACCAGGTCACGGGCGATCTGCCCGGCGACGACGACTTCGCTGAACATCATCGGGACCACCGGTGGGTCATGGCGCCTCCTCGGATCACCGTCCGGCTACCCCGGACGCGCCGCCGGGTAAACCGCCCGTTCGGGGCCGTGCCGACCGGGTGAACCGGTTGGGCCGGACGGGCGCGCCGGTTCGTTCTTCCGCGTGGCCGGTCCCACAAACCCCGGCGCCGTCGGAGGCGGGATGCCGCGAGGTGCGGTAAATCAAGGGAACCTAGACCGGTGGAGGTTCGGTGACCGAGACACTGATGAACGCGGCGGATCGCTGGAGACCGCTCGCGGAACTGCTGCAGGCGCTGCTCGAGCGGATCGCCGGGGAGGTGCCCGGGTGGCTCGGTGCGGGCCTGACCGTCAGCCGCGGGAACCGGCCGCTGCGGGTGCTGGCCACCGCGGGGGTCGCCGAGCAGCTGATCCCGGCCCAGCTGGCGCACGGCGGGCCGGTCCCCGTCGCCGAGGCCACCGGCGAGCCGGTCTCGACGGATCGCCTCTTCGGTGACGCCCGCTGGCCGGCGTTGACCCGCGAGACCGTCTTCGACGCCCCGCCGTCCGCCGCGACGATCCGCGGTGCGGCCGCGCTGCCCGGCTTCTGGGACGAGGACGGGGCTTTCGTGCTGTCGGTCACGCTCGACCGGGCGCCCGACGCCGAAACCATGGCCGTCCTGCGGCGCTACGCGAAACTCACCGAGATGACGCTGGTGGTCGCCGAGACCGCGACCGCGGGCGACCCCGACCAGATGCTCGACCTGCTGGCCTCCCGGGCCGCCATCGAACAGGCGAAGGGCGCGATCATGGCCCTCCGGCGGTGCCCACCGGAGGAGGCCTGGCAGACCCTGCGCCGCGCCAGCCAGGAGTTCAACGTCAAGGTCCGCGAGCTGGCCGTCGCCCTCGTCGAGTACCTCGGCGGCCAGGTGGCGGACCGGCCGGAGGGTATCCGGGAAATCCTGCCCGGCGCTCCGGCCCGCCACGCCGCGGAACGGCTCTGGTCGGCTTTCACGACCGGCTCAGCGTGAACAAGAGCGTTTCCGAACCGGGCGTTTGGGTACCAAGAACCCGTCCTTGATCACGACACTGCTCGCCGGCCGCGGCCGGCGTGGAAGGCCAACCGAATCCGTGTCCCCCACCTTCCCGGCCCCCACCCGGTCCGCGCCCCTGGTGGCGCGCCGGACGGAGTACCGCCCCGGTTTCCTGGTCCTGACCTTCGCCGGCGAAATCGATGCGCTGACCCTGCCGATCCTCGAGCGCGAACTGGGCTCGGCCCCACCGGGGACCACGGTGGTGGACCTCACCCAGGTGGCCTTCGTCGGCCTGGCCGGCGCCCGCGCCCTGGCGGCCGCGGCCGAGCGGGCCGGCGCCGCGGGACGGCGGTTCGGGGTCGTGGCGAACGGCCGGACGCTCGCCCGGCTGTTCCGGATCACCGGGCTGGCGGCGGTGGTGCCGATGTTCGCGTCGTTGTCGGACGCCCTGCGGGAGCTGCTGGCCGCGGAAGTGCACGACACGGCTTGCTGACGGGCCTTCAGCGGGCGGTCCAGCGGGCGACCAGCACCCCCGCGTCCTGCCGGGCTTCGCCACCGCCGTGGGCGAGCACGGCTCGGGTGAGCCGGCGGGCGATCTCCGGGGGCAGCTCGCCGGCGTCCTGACCGAGGTGCCCGGCGATCCGGTCCCGGCCGAACGGCTCACCGGCCGCGTCCGCGGTTTCGGCGACGCCGCGGGAGTACAGGGCGAGCAGGTCGCCGGGTTCGAGCCGGACCTCCGTGGCCGGGGGCGGCCCGCCGGCCGAGGCGAACCGCGGGGCGCCCGGCCCGGTCGCGGGCAGAGCTTCGTCGCGGCGGACGACGAGGGGAGCGGGGTGCCCGGCGTCGAGCAGGCGCAGGACGCCGGTTTCGAGGTCCAGTTCGGCGAGCACACCGCTGACGGCGGGGGCGTCCGGCCGCCCTTCCAGCTCGGCGCCGACCGCGGCGAACTGCTCCTCGAGGGACGCCCCGCCGTGCCGGGCCGCGCGGTAGGCGGCCAGCGCGTTCACCACGGCGGTGTTCGCGCTGCGGGAGCGGGTGCCGGTGTCGAACACCGCCAGCTGCGCCCGCTCCTCCGAGAGGGCGTAGTCGAAGACGGTGCCGCCGAGGTCGTAGGCCGGCTGGACGCTCACCCCCACGACGACGCTTTCGGTCGCCCCGGTGAGCGGCGGCAGGCTCTGCCACAGCAGTTCGGCGGGGGAGCCGCGGCGCCGGCGCCGTCGGCGGCGGTCCAGGCCGTCGCCGTACTGGGTGGTGACGGTGACGAGGTGCCCGAGCAGCGCGGCCAGCCAGCGGCACTGCTCGTGCAGCACCGGGTCGGCCGGGTCGGTCCCGCCGGCCGGGACGATCTCCAGCACCCCGAGCCGCTCGACGCCGTCGAGCAGGATCGTCCACAGGGTGCCGTCCCGGGCGACGGTGGTCCCGGCGCGGCGGAACACGTCGCCGCCGACGGTGGACTCGATGTCGAGTTCCGGGGCGCCCGGCCGCAGCGGCACGAGCGTGCGCTGGTCGTAGTCGGCCAGGTAGACGCCGATCCGCAGGTCGAGCGCGCGGCCCGCCTCGGCGACGATGGCGGGCAGCCGTTCGGGCGGAGCGCGGTGGGCGCCTTCGAGGAGGTCGACGAGGGCTTTGAGGGGGCCGTGCAACGGTTTCGCGTCGGCGACGGAGTGGCTGTAGGGCGCGCGGGCCGGGCCGGTCACCTCGTCGAGCCGCTCGTTGACGGCGTGGGCGAGCATGTCGCGGTCGACGCGCGGCAGCGGGACCAGCCCGTTGAGGTAGGCGTCCAGCTCCAGCAGGCTCAGGCTGCCGCCGAGGGCGAAGTACCGCATCCACAGCTGTTCCAGCGTCAGGTCGCTCCGGGCGAAGCAGGCGGCGATCAGCCGCCGCTGTTCCTCCTCGGGCAGGAAACGCATGCGGTCACCCGTCCCGCGGGGCGGGGGAGACGAGGTGCGCGGCGGCTTCGGCCGGGCTGGTGCCGCGCCTGCGGGCGAGCACGAGCAGCCGGTCGAACGCGGCGTCCTCGCCGACGCCGTCCCGGCCCATGAGGAAGCCCTTCGCCATGGTGATCAGGTCGCGGTCGCGGAGGGTGTCCTTGAACTGCACGCTGAACCGGCCGGCCCGTTCGCAGGCGCGGGCGTTGGCGACCAGGACGGCGGCGCGGTCGGCGAACGTCCCCAGCGCCCGCTCGTCGACGGGCCCGAACGCGGCGGGAGCCGTGGCGTAGATCTTGATGGCGCCGTGGCAGCCGTCTTCGGTGACCATCGGCGCGGTGACGACCGACCGCAGCCCCGAGCCGGCGACCGCGGCGCACCACCGCGGCCACCGCCGTTCGGTGCCGACGTCGTCGATCCGCTGCGGCGAGCACTCGGCCAGCGCGGCGATGCAGGGCCCGTCGGCGAGCTCGTACTGCAGGGTGTCGGCCTCGCGCACCAAGGGGCCCGATGCGCTGGTCGTGATCAAGCCGCCGCCGGCGTCGACGAGGGTGACACCCACGCCCGCCGCGGCCGTGATGGTCGAGCCCGCCAGCGAAACGATCAGCTCCAGCACCGAATCGACGGTTTCCCGCGACAGCAGCAACCCCGACATCCGGGCGGCGACCGTGGCCAGTTCACCGTCCAGCGGCAGCTCGCCCGGCGAGGCCGGTTCCGACGACATGCCCGCTGGTTACCAACTCGGCGCCACCGGCAAACCTGCCGGTGGTTCGCGGTTCCCCGGGTCAGCTCCGGCCGGCCGCGGGCCACCCGAACCGCCGCACCACGGGGAGCCAGAAGAGCAGCCGGCTCATGGGGAGGCCCAGCAGGTCCGCACCGGTGGCGAGGAAGGCGGTCACCCGCCGCCCTTCGGGTGAATCCGGTGCGTCGGCGATCGCCGGGCGCAACCAGTCACCCAGGACGACGTCGCCGTCCGGCACACCGGAGTCGAGGGTGCGGGGGACCAGGACCGGCAGGCCGACCGCCAGCGCCGTCAGGGGCAGCAGCCCGGCCTGGTCGGCGTCCCGGAAGCCGACATCGGCCAGCGCGCGTGCCTTGCAGATCCGGAGCACGGCCGACGAACGCCGGGTCCGGAAGTCCCCTCAAGCCGCCGCCGGCCGCCGGGCCATTACCGGCGACGGCCGCGCGGACATGGATCCGCACCGCACGGGGTACCCGGGGGCACTTCGGCCCGAGCGGGAGGAGCAGACATGGAACGGCCCGACCCCACCGCTACGGCTTCGCCGGTGTTCGACGAAGTCACCGGGGCGCTGGAAGCCCTGGCGGCGGTGCTGCGCGAGGAGGACGACTTCCGGATCCTGCTGCGGCACGTGTGCCTGCAGGTGCGGCACGCCGTCCCGGGTGTCGACGAGGCTTCGGTCACGCTGGCCACGGCGGAGGTGCCGCACACGGCGACCGCGACGAGCGCCGTGGTGGCCGAGCTCGACGGGGAGCAGTACCGGATCGGCGACGGCCCCTGCCTCGAGGCGATGCGCGGGGGCAAGATCGTGCGCACCACGGTGTCCGACGCGCTCGAGCGATGGCCGGGCTTCGCCCGCGGCGCCCGGGAAGCGGGCTTCGGGAGTTTCCTCGCCGCACCGCTGGTCGCCGACGAGCAGTTCTCCGGCGCGGTCAACTGCTACGGACGGCAGGACGACGGCTTCGAGGAGGTCGAAGCCCAGTTGCTCGAGCTGTACACGGCGGCGGTGGAGGCGATCCTCCGCGTGTACCACCGGTACCTGCGGGCCAGGGACACGGCCGAGCACCTCCGGTCGGCGCTCACCTCGCGCGCGGTCATCGACCAGGCCAAGGGCATGCTGATGGCGATCCGTCAGGTCGACGCCGACGACGCCTTCGCCCTCCTCGTGGAGCAGTCGCAGCGGGAGAACGTCAAGCTGCGCGAGGTCGCGGAGCGGTTCGTCGAGCGGGTCCTCTCCGGGTGCGTCCTGCCGCGGTAACGTGGGGCCGTGGCGGGGAGCCGGATCACGGTGCGGGTGGGCGAGCGGCAGCTGACGCTCTCGAACCTCGAGAAGGTGCTCTACCCGCGGCACGGCTTCACCAAGGGCGAGGTGCTCGACTACTACACGCGGATCGCCCCCGTGCTGCTGCCGCACGTCCGGGACCGGGCCATGACGTTCGTGCGCTTCCCCGACGGCGTCGACGGCGGTTCGTTCTTCGAGAAGGACGTCTCCCGGCACGCCCCGGACTGGGTCCGCACCGCGCGCCTGACCGTCGGCGGCCGGGGCAAGGATCCCGAGATCGTCGCCTACCCGCTGATCAACGACCTGCCCGAACTCGTCTGGGCGGCCAACCTCGCCGCGCTCGAACTGCACGTCCACCAGTGGACCGTCGGGCCCGGCGACGAGCGCGGCACCCCGGACCGGCTGGTTTTCGACCTCGACCCGGGCCCCGGCACGACGGTGGTCGACTGCTGCCGGGTCGCCGAACGGCTTTACGACGTCCTCGCCGGAGACGGGCTGACCCCGGTGGCGAAGACCAGCGGCTCGAAGGGCATGCAGCTGTACGCGGGCATCGTGACGGCCGACGGCGGCGAGCCGTCGCGGTACGCGAAAGCGCTGGCCGAGCGGCTCGCCGCGGAGACGCCGGACCTCGTCGTGGCGCGGATGACGAAGACCCTTCGCCCGGGCAAGGTCTTCATCGACTGGAGCCAGAACAACCCCTTCAAGACCACCGTGGCGCCGTACTCGTTGCGCGGGCGCGATGAGCCGACGGTGTCGACCCCGGTCACGTGGGACGAGGTCCGCACCTGCCGGCACGTGACGCACCTGCGGTTCACCGCCGAGCAGGTCCTGGAGCGCGTCGAGGCCCACGGAGATCTATTCGCGGATCTGGACCGCACCCGGGTGGCGATTCCTGCTTTCGGCTGAACTTCGGCGCCCGGTATTCCGGCGGGTGTCTTCGTGTCGGTTTTCGGGAAATTGCGAAAAACTGCTCCACCTGCGGATTCGATCGTCCACAGTGGATCGATGCACGTGCAGATGATCGCGGCACCGCGCGGCGCGCGAAAAGGGAAGTGCGGCGGTAGGCCGAAGTCGGCGAACTCGGTACGGTCTACGCACGAAGCGCGGCAGCCGTCGCGGTGGTGAACGACAATGATGTGGCGGTGGTCGCCGCTCTTGTCGAATCCGGCGAAAGGAAACGGGTGTCCGGCCTGATCGACACCGATCTCGAATTCTGGTTCCAGCGCGGGCTGCGCGCGTATCTGGGCGAGGTGGCCCGCGCGCTCGGCTTCGGCCTGGAATCGTGCACCGTGGACGTCGACGTCCCGGTTTCGGCCTACG
>Ga0207678_10000281_pt1 | contig 46171 bp, 53 predicted proteins | sample KBSC63metaG_FD_184319 | JGI IMG/M metagenome (GOLD analysis project Ga0207678, IMG submission 184319) | Corn rhizosphere microbial communities from Kellogg Biological Station, Michigan, USA - KBS C6-3 metaG (SPAdes) (version 2) | ecosystem: Host-associated > Plants > Roots > Rhizosphere > Soil ... | reverse complement strand
GGCAGAGAGAAACCTTGCAGCGAATGCGGCGGCGGCGGCCGCATTGCGCGCAGTAGCCGGAAGCGAGCAGCGTCTATCGAGCGCGACGAGGCTGCCTACCGGCGCACGTGGCGAGGTGTATACGAATGGACGCTGCGGCGTGCGCAGGATGCGGAGCAGGACGGCGGCGCGGAATTGGCCAGAAGGCTGGCCGCATAGGGCTCGGTCGGCGGAGCCGACGTACCATCGTCCGGCCAACCAGTTTGCACCTTTCGGGGAGATCGTCTGGCATGCACTACATTTTCGCACTGACCATCTTTTTCGGGTTCCTTTCAGCGGTCCTGTGGCTGGCCGCAGCAATATCGGACGTTGACCATGGCGCCTACTGGGACGGCCCACCGCCGCATGTTCGCGAACAGCTCCGACGACAGAAGTGGCTGAATGGCCTCGCCGCGGGAACTACGGGCATCAGCGTGCTGCTGCAGGCAATTGGAAATTGGATCAGTAGCTGACGAACACGATGTGCGGACTTGCTTCGTCCGCACTTTTCTCCATACCCTACGCGCGCCCAGAGTTACCACCGAAGCCCGCCGACTTGCGTCGAGCGGGCTTTTTTGCGGGCTTTAGTCAGCACCCAGTTCCTTAGCTACTGCGTCCAGTAGCGCCTTCTGAGTGGCGACGGCGACTGCTTCCTGATTGAAAAGCTCCTCGTGCTTGTGTCCTTCGATTAGGACGAGGAAGCCCCATGTGTTGGCCCGGTTCGGGATTTTCACGACGGGGCCGACCATTGAAACGCGTTTCGGGTTTACGAACCACCCGCCATTTCCAATTTGAAGCATGAGAGATCTCCTGTTTTTGTGCGGCCGTAGCGGGCAGATCCGCTCGGAATCGCGCAGACCATTTTATGGCCGATGCCGTCAGCCGCGCTTACGCGAACACGATTTCACTGACTTGAGCTAGGCCACCTATGACGATCCGCGAGGCAGCGAACGCGCACGGGAAGGGCGTGCTGCTCGGCCTCGTGATACCCGCGTTCGTGTTCTTCGGATCGGCGCTACGTGGGATGTACGACGACAGCGTTGCTGGAAAGCAGCGGACATCGGACCAGGCAGAACTTCGCGCGCAGCTCATCGCGTGCCGCAACCGGGAGCTCGACGACGTGAAAGCGCGACTGCTGCACATGGAGCACCCCGCGCAATGACGATCGGCGGCGAGATCATCCTCGGGTGCGTGCTGCTCGTGCTGGCGATGCAGATCGTCCAGCTGATCCGGAGCAATCGCACCGAGGGCCGATACACGAAGCTCGAGTCGCGCGTTACGAAGATCGAGAAGCAACTGGCCGCTGGCGAAATTGATCGCGGAACGCTGGTCGCTTTCCGGGCAGAGGTCGCGGACAAGATCGCCAAGGCGCTTGACCCGTTGCACGAGCACCTGGGCAAGCAGGATCGGCTTCTCGCCGAGATCAAGGCCGCTGTGGTGAGCAGGAACGAGGCGCGGCACCAGCGCATCTCGGGATGACGCGTCTGGAAACCCTGCTCGGCAGTATCCGCGGCGCTCGCACTGCGATTCAGCTCGATCGGACTGCATCGGATCGGGAACGGGCGAATGCGCGGCTGTTCGCGGAGATAGAGCGGGTGCTGGCGCAACCGCACCTATACGACATGGATGCGATGACCGCGATCCATGATGTCTTGAAGTCGCAAGGGAGGTCGACGCTCGCGACGGGGACCACGTACTGGACCGCCGACCGCGAGCTGCATGACCGCGGCATCGCGAAGCTGTTCGAAATCTATCCGGTGGACACGATCGAGCTGGCCGAGCCGCCAGCGGGTCAATAGCCACGCCCGGAAGCAAGCATGTACCCGAACCTGATCATCGGCACGCTTTGCGTGATGGCCGCCTGTGGGCTGCTGCTCGCGTACTGCCTGCTCACCATGTCCAAACGCGCCGGCGCCGAGAACGCCGACGGACCGCTGGCGAATCTCATCAAAGCCATGGAGCAAAGAATCATGAACGCACTCGCAAATTTGCAGACCGCCGCGGCGCAGCTGCGCACGGATGTCACGACCGTCGGCGAGACCGTCACGCGCGTCGGCACCGACATCGGCGCCGCGATCCAGAAGCTGATCGACGCGAACACCGGCAATGACCCGGCAATCCAGGCGGTCGCCGATCTGCTCACCGCGTCGTCGAACGACCTGCAGCAGGCCGGCAGCAGCCTGACCACGGCGGCGACGAACCTCGAGGGCGTGCTCACGCCCCCGGGCGGCGGCGACGGGGGTACCGGCGGCTGATCGAAGAAGAACGGCAGTGAACGCGATCCCCGCCGCCTACGACGATCTGATTCGCGAGGCGGCGGGTCGCTATGTCTCGTCGTGGGACTTCAGGTGGCTCAAAAGCCAGTACTACCAGGAATCGCTGCTCGATCCGAATGCGAAGTCCGACGCCGGCGCGGAGGGCATCGCGCAGTTGATGCCTGCCACGCGCAAGCAGCTGTACGCCGAACTGAAGTTCCCGGCATCGGCCACCGCATTCCAACCGGAATACGCGATTCCGGCCGCCGCGTACTACATGGCCAAGCTGCGCCGCGCCTGGTTCATGAAGCGCACGGAAGACGAGCGCCGCCGACTCGCCTTCGCAAGCTACAACGCAGGTCTCGGTTCGATCCTGCATGCGCAGCGTGCGGCCGGGAACGCCCTCGACTACGCAACCATCATCGAAGCGCTCCCGAAAATCACCGGCGACGCCAATGCGGCTCAGACCACGACCTACGTGTCGCGCATCGAGCGCTGGTACGCGCAGCTGCTCGCCGAAGCAACCCCCCAATCGCAGGTGCCGTGATGGCCGAAGAGAAGAAGATCGCGGGCGTCGTGAGCGTGCAGCTCGTCGACAACTGGCGCGACTGGAAGAACTGGTGGTCGCTGAAATGGATCACGATCGTCGGCCTGCTCATCTCGCTGCCGAAGATCCTCGAAGCCCTGCCGCCCGATACCGTGGCGCAGATCGTTGCGATGCTGCCGCCATGGGCCGCCACGGCCTACACATTCCTGAAGCTGTTCGCGGTCGTCGCCGCGGCGGCCTCGCGCGTCATCGCGCAGAAAGTCCCGGAGTCGACCGGTCCCTCGGTCACGCCGCCGGCCAACCCGCCGGCGAATCCCACCCCGTAGGAGCTCATCATGAAGAACATGTTCCGGGCGTTTGCGCTCGGCGTTGCGCTGTGCGCGCTTTTCATCGCCGGGTGCGTCTCGAACCCGCTCAACACGGCGAAGGGCGATTACTACGCTCTCGACGCGAAGGTCACGGCCGCGGATGCCGGCGTCCTGAAGTTCATCCAGGACTGCAAGGTCTCGCCGGCGACTTCGACCGTCTGCACGCCAGCGAATCTGCAGAAGCTCGCGCATGCCACCACCGCGCTCGGCACAGCGATGGATGGCTATTCGGCAGCAGTGCGTGATCCAGGCACTGCGCAGGGCGGCTTGGCGCAGGCCGCCGCCATCGTCAACGCAGCGCTGTCGACGCTGACCGCCCTCCTCACCGAATTCGGAGTGTCCACGCCATGAATGCCATCGCCTACGGGCTGAAGCTGCTCCAGATCATCCAGCTCGCCATCGGTGCCGGCATCTCGGCCGATCCGTACATCAAGGCGGGTGAAGCTGTCCTGCAGGCTGCTGCCAATGCCGGCGTCGATATCACCAACGACCAGATCACCGATCTGGATGCGACGCGGCACTCGCTCGAACAGCAGATCCGCGAAGCCGCTGGTAGCTGACCGATGAAAATCCAGATCGCCGCCGCGCTGTTTGCCGTTGCCATCGCCACCACGGCGATCGGCGCTCCCACGCTGGTGTCCGTGTCGAAGCCTGCGCCGAAGACGACGAAAGTCGCCGCGGCCGCCTCGACAGCGAATCCGATCGTGTTCGTGACGCAGGTGCCGGTCACGGGCCCGTCGACGCTATCGGGATCGTTCGGAACTCACCAATCGAGCATGGAGTCGGCACCGCGCGGCGGCGATCTCTGGATCTGGTACCCGGACGGCACAACGCGCAACCTGACCGCCGCGGCTGGCTTCGGCCACGCCGGCCTGCAGGATGCGACATCGATCGCGGTCCGCGATCCGCAGGTGAGCTGGGACGGTACGAAGATCGTCTTCTCGATGGTCGTCGGCGCGCCGCAGCAGTACTCGCGGCCGGCATACTGGTGGCAGCTGTACGAGGTGACCGGTTTCGGCCAAGGCCAGACCGTGCGCATCTCTAAGGTCGCGAACCAGCCGACCTTCAACAACATCGAACCCAGCTACGCAAGCGATGGCGGGATCCTGTTCGTCAGCGATCGCCCGCGCAATGGCGCGACCAACATCTATCCGCAGCTCGACGAATACGAGTCTCAGCCGACGGTCACCGGTGTCTGGAAGCTCGAGCAAAGCGGCATGCTGTGGCAGATGACCGATTCGCCCTCAGGCGCGTCGCGCCCGAGCGTCGACGCCTACGGTCGCGTGGTCTTCACGCAATGGGACCATCTGCAGCGTGACCAGCAGTGCGACACCGCAGCGGGCATCGCGGCGCACGGCTGCACCAACGCCGCATCGGAAGCGCCGGGCGCGCCGCTCGGCACCCCTTCCGACGTCTTTCCCGAACGTCGTGACGCCGCCGTCGGCAACGTCAACGCCCACACGTTCAACCAGTTCTTCCCATGGTCCGTGAACCAGGACGGCACCACGCACGAGACGATCAACCATATCGGCGCGCACGAGCTGCTGAGCTACTTCAACCGCAGCTTCACCGACGACAGCGCCCTGGTCGACTTCACGCCGGGCAATCGCGTGAATCGCAACCAGGTGATCAACGTCCTGCACATCGCCGCGGATTCGCGCGCGCCGGGCGACTACCTCGGCATCGACGCGCCCGAGTTCTACACCGATGGTGCCGGCCAGATCGTCAGCCTGCGTGCGCCAATCGGCGTCGCGGCCGATACGCTGAAAGTCGGCTACGTCACGCCGCGCTCAGGCAGCAGCTTCGGCAGCGGGACGCCGCCGGCGGACTTCACGGGTCGATTCCGCAATCCACAGTGGCTTGCCGACGGCCGCATCGTCGCTGCGTACACGAACACCTACGACTACGACCACAGCGACGGCAGCTACCAGTTCCGCATCCGCGTCCTCTCGGCTCCGCCGAAAGATAGCGCCGGCAACGTCAGCGGCTTCGCCACGCTCGGCGCCGCGCTGACCACTGGCATCAGCAAGTCTGTCACGTGGTACGACCCCGACACGCTGCGCAGCTACAGCGGCGCGCTGTGGGAACTCGACCCCGTCGAGGTCGCCGCGCGCCCCGTGCCGCCGATCACTGGGACCGCGCTGGAAACCCCGGAGCTGCTCGCCTTCGCGCAAGCGGGCGTCGACCCCGTGGCGTTCAAGGCATGGATGGCCTCGCACAATCTCGGATTGTTCGTCTCGCGCGACGTGACAAGCCGTGACGATGCTGACCGGCAGCAGCCGTTCAATCTCAATGCACGCGGGCATCAAACGGTTGGCAACGACGGTAAGGTATATCCGATCGACTATGTGCAGGTCTTCGAAGGCGACGCGATCCGCGCCGAGACCACGGTCAACAACGCAGCGACGGCGCGGCGCAAGATTGCCCAGCCATTGAACGACCCCGCTGCTGTCGCGGCGAATCTGCCAGTGCCCGCTGGCGCGCCGAAAGGCAGCGTGCCGATCGCTGCCGACGGTTCTGCGGCATGGTTCGCGCCCGCCCGCCGCGCGATGACCTGGCAGACCACCGACGCCGCTGGGTTGGCCACGGTCATCGAGCGCTACTGGATCACCGTGCAGCCGGCCGAGGTGCGTGCGTGCGATGGATGCCACGGCGCCAACACGTACAACCAAGCTGGGCAGATGGCGCCGCAGAACACGCCGGCCGCCCTCACAGCGCTGCTCGCATATTGGAAGCAGCAGAACGGCGGTACCACGCCGCCGCCCGTATGCACGAACGACCAGCATCCGACGACGCCGTTCTGCGCCGATGGCTCGGTGAATCCCGGCACTTGGGCGCGCAGCCCCGCGCCGGCCTGCGTCTGGACATTCACCCCTGGCCAGTGCCCGACCGTGCCGCCGGCGCAGCCCGACATCAACTGCCCGAACTGGACGCAGACGCCGGCGCCGATCAGCGGGAATCGCCCAAAGCCCAAGGTTCCGGTCGTGTGCCATGCGCCCTACACGGTGCTGCCGCAGCGATGAACGCCGCGGTTGACGAGCTGCGCGACAGCGAGCGCGCCAAGTACGAGCGCGTCTGGCTGCAGCCCGAGTACCGGCATGCGAACCACGGCCTCGGGCTGTGGTTGTGCGATCGCGATCTGTTCCCCTCGAGCTTCGCGAGCGCGCTCGACATCGGCTGCGGGGATGGCCGGCTATGGCGCACCTGGTACGAAGCCGGCATCGATGCGCACGCCGTCGACCACGCGCTCAATGCGCCGGACATCTGGCTGGCTCGGTCCGAGCGCTTCAGCCTGCGCTGCCTGTGGGAGATGCGCTTCGATCGCCGGTTCGATCTCGGCGTGTGCGCGGACGTGATGGAGCACATCCCGCCCAGCAAGGTTGACGATGTCCTGGCCAGGATAGCCGAGGCCTGCGACTTCGTCGTGTTCAAGATCGCGAACTATCCATCCTCGTTCGGCGACGGCGCGCTTCACCTGACGCTGCACAACGCCGACTGGTGGCTGGCCAAGCTGCAGCAGCACGGCACCGCGGCCGAGCACCCCGAGCGCGCCAGGGCTGGCGTCGCCGAATACGTCTTCACCCTGAAGGTCAAGCGGTAGGAATCGCATGCGCGAAATCGGGAAATTGGAATCGCGCATCGCTACGGTCGACCCGACGGCTCGATTCCGCCCGGCGAATCCGAACACCATGCAGGCCAAGCGATTGGAAGGAAGGGCGGGGGTGGCCATGCGTTTCCGCATCAAGACCCGGGACAACTTCACGTGCGCCCACTGTGGCCAGGTGACACAGGAGCTCGACATCGACCACATCGTGCCGCTCCACCGCGGTGGCGCAGACATCGATGCGAACCGTCAGTGCCTGTGCGTCCCGTGCCACGAGGCGAAGAGCGCGACCGAGACGCGGGGTCGCTTCTGATGCGCCGCATCACGCGCACCGCGTCAGTCTCAGAGAGGGGCGAGACTGTCCACATTCTGCCCCCAGGATGGTCAATCTGTGAGCAGGAATGCGACGGGGGGAGTCAAAAGTGTGGATCGCGATCTCTCGGACTGTGATCGGCCACTCACGCAGAGATTTTTTTTGGACCGGGAAATTTCCGGAAACGCCGCGTTTGTGTACAAATTGACGAGAATGGCCAGACCACAGTTCAAGCCCACTGCGGCGCTGCGAAAAAAGGTGTCGGAAGCCGCCGGGCACGGCATGTCGCACGAGGAAATATCGATCGGCCTCGGCATCGCGCGCGGGACGCTGCTGAAGTACTTCGCGGCGGAGCTGACGCGAGCGGCGTATGCGAAACGCATCGAGGTCGCGCAGGCGATGTTCCGGTCGGCGAAGCGCGGAAACGTCGCCGCACAGAAGGCGTATCTGGCGTCGACACCGCGCGCCGCCGCGCCGCCGCCGCCGATGCTGGATGCGAAGACGCCGAAGTTGGGCAAGAAGGAGCAGGCGCAGGCCGACGCGAAGAACGCGCAGGCTGGCACGGATTGGGATGATCTGATCGGACCGAGCGCCAGCCTGCAGTGAGCTGGAACCTCGCGTGTCCCGACTGGGAGGATCGCCTCCGGTCGGGGCGGTCGCTCGTCCCTGATCTGCCGTTGGACCTCGCGCGCGGCAATCGCGCCGTCGCGATCTTCAACAAGCTCCGTCTCGCCGACGTGCCCGGCACGCCGACGATGGCCGAGGCGGGCGGCGACTGGTTCCGCGATGTCGTGCGGGCGCTATTCGGGTCGCTCGACTCGGTGACGCGCCAGCGCATGATCCGCGAGTTGTTCCTGCTGGTGCCGAAGAAGAACAGCAAGACCACAAACGGCGCGCTGCTGATGCTGACAGCGCTGCTGCTCAACGAGCGGCCGAACGGGTCGCTGATCATGACGGCGCCGGTGCAGGACGTCGCGCAGCTGGCGTTCGACGCCGCGGCCGGCGCGATCGCGCTGGATCCGGTGCTCGAGAAGAAGCTGCACGTCCGCGAGCACCTGAAAACGATCATCCATCGGGAAACGAAGGCCGAGCTGCAGATCATGACGTTCGATCCGGCGGTGCTGACCGGCCAGAAGCCGGTGGCGGCGCTGATCGACGAGTTGCACGTCGTCGCGAAGATGTCGAAGGCGGCCAGCGCGATCCGCCAGCTGCGCGGCGGCATGCTGCCGTATCCGGAGGCCTTCATGGCCTTCATCACGACGCAGAGCGAGGAGGCGCCGGCTGGCGTCATGCGCGCCGAGCTGATGAAGGCGCGCGCGATCCGCGATGGCCGCCAGCAGGGCGCGATGCTGCCGGTGCTGTACGAGCTGCCGGAAGAGATTCAGAAAGACCCGCGCGCGTGGCGCGACTCGCGCAACTGGGCGATGGTCACGCCGAACCTTGGCCGCTCGATCACGATCGAGCGTCTCGAGGAGGATATGCAGACGGCCGAGGCCACGAGCGAGGAGGAGTTGCGCGCCTGGGCGTCGCAACACCTCAACCTCGAGATCGGTCTGGGGCTGAAATCGAACAGCTGGGCCGGCGCACTGTTCTGGGAGGCGCAGGCGGACAAGACGCTGACGCTGACGTCGCTGCTGGAGCGCTGCGAAGTCGTCGTCGTCGGTGTCGACGGCGGTGGCCTCGACGATCTGCTGGGCGTCGCCGTCATGGGACGCGAGACCGGCACGAACAACTGGCTGCACTGGGCGCATGCCTGGGCGCACCCGATCGTGCTGGAGCGGCGCAAAGAGGTCGCGCCGCGTCTGCTCGACTTCCAAAGGGACGAAGACCTCACCATCGTCGCGAAGATTGGCGATGACGTGGAAGCTGTCGCGGCGATCGTCGCTCGCTGCGAAGAGGAAGGACTCCTCGACCGCGTCGGCGTCGACATCGCCGGCATCGACATGATCGTCGAGGCGTTGCTCGGCGAGCGCATGGACGAGCACGGTGACCCACAGGATCCGATCCTGTTCGACAACGAGCGCATCGTCGCCGTATCGCAGGGATGGAAGCTCGTCGGACCGATCAAGTCGACCGAGCGGAAGTTGGCAGAAGGAACGCTCACGCACGGAGGCACGGCGTTGATGAACTGGTGCGTCGGCAACGCCAAGGTCGAGCCGAAAGGCAACGCCGTCACGATCACCAAGGCGGTGGCAGGCACTGCGAAGATCGACCCGCTGATGGCGACGTTCAACGCGGTGACGCTGCTGGCCATGAATCCGGCGCCACGCCGGTCCGTTTACGAGACGCGCGGGATTCTGGAATTCAGCCAATGAGCGAGCGCAAGGCGAAGTCGACCATCGCGTACGACGCGCTGGCCGCGGTGGGTATGTGTGCGCTCGCCTACGGTTGCTGGCTGGCGTGGGCGCCGCTCGGCTTCATCGTGCCTGGCGCCCTGATGATCGTCGGGGCGCTCGTCGGGGCGAAGCGCTAATGGGCTTCATGACGAACGTGGCGGCCGGATTCTTCGGGCCGTCGGAGCAGATCGGCGGCCCCGATAACTGGCTGATGCGAGCGCTCGGCATCCGCTCGAAAGCTGGCGTCACCGTCTCCGAGTACTCGGCGATGCACATGCCGGCGGTGTACAGCGCCGTCGGCGTGATCGCGGACAACTTCGCGCAGGTGCCGGTCGGCGTGTTCCGCCAGACGCCGCGCGGCGCGGTACAGGACACGTCGCATCCGATAGCCGAGGCGCTGCGCTCGTCGCCGAATCCGTATTCGAACAGCTTCACGTGGCGCCAGACCACGATGCACCACGCGTTGCTCTGGGGCAACGGATACACCGAGATCCAGCGCAACAATCGCGGACAGGCGATGGCGTTGTGGCAGATGCTGCCGGACCGCACGCGACCGATCTACGAGAATGAAGACCGCGGCCTGTACTACCAGACCAATGTCGGCGGCCGGATGTTCGACATCCAGCCGGACGACATGCTGCACATCAAGGCGATCGGCTACGACGGCCTGATCGGTTACGCACCGCTGACGATGATGCGGCAGGCTGTCGGCCTCGGCCTCGCGATGGAGGAGTTCGGGTCGAAGTTCTTCGCGAACGACGCAAAGTCTGGCGGTTTTCTGATGCACCCGGGCCGCCTCGGCGTCGCTGGCAAGAAGAACCTCGCCGACTCTATGGGCAAGGAGGGGCAGGGCGGCCTCGACAACGCGCATCGCGTGAAGGTGCTCGAGGAAGGCACCAAGTTCATCCCGACGATGATTCCGCCGGAGGACGCGCAGTTTCTCGGCTCGAGATCGTTCCAGGTCGAGGAGATCGCGCGGATCTATCGCGTGCCGCTCGTCCTGATGAACAGCCACGAGAAGACCTCGGTGATCGGCTCGAGCATGGAGCAGTTGCTGCTCTATTTCGTGCTGCTGACGATCCAGCCATGGATCGTGCAGGCCGAGATGGAGATGAACAGGAAGCTGTTCACGCCCGCGGAGCGGAAGGCCGGTTATTTCGTACGGTTCAATCTCGACGCTCTGCAGCGCGGCGATATGGCTGCACGCGCGACCTACCTGAAGAGCATGTGGGGGATCGGCGCCATCTCGCCGAACGAGGCGCGCACGTCGGAAGGTCGAAACACGAAGCCGGGCCTCGACGACACGTACGTGCCGATCAACTACCAGACGGTCAAGCAGTCGAAGCAACCCAAACAGCCCAGCGGTGTCGTGAGCGCTCCCGGCGCGAACGACAACGGCGGGAGCGACTCAGGCGAACAGCCAGCGGACGACACCAATGATTAAGTACGCGCACATCCTGATGGAAGCGGCGAACACGCCCTGGGCGATGGAGCCGACGAAGCTCGCGGCAATGGTTGCAATCTTTCGCCACGCGGTTCGCGGCGGCGCAAAGCTCAGCGATGCTGAAATCTCGGCAAACATCGCGGCCGCTTCGGTCACGATCGAGGGCGCCAAGATTCACCCGAACACCGACAAGTCGATTGCGAATCGGCCCGGCGGCGTGGCGCTGATCAGCCTGCGCGGCGTCCTCAGTAACCGCGCGCCGATGGTCGAGAACACGAGCACCGGCGGCGGCACGAACATGGAGCGCTTCGGCGCAGCGTTCCGCGCCGCGTTGGCGAGCGACGACATCAAGGCGATCATCCTCGACGTCGACTCGCCCGGCGGCAGCGTGTTTGGCACGCAGGAAATGGCGGACGAGATCTTCCGTGCGCGCGGCACGAAGCCCATGGTCGCGCAGGTGAACGCGCTCTGCGCCAGCGCGGCGTACTGGATCGCCTCGGCTTGCGACGAGATCGTCGTCACGCCCTCCGGGCAAGTCGGCTCGATCGGGGTCTACACTGTCCACGAGGACGTCTCGAAGATGTACGAGGAGGCGGGCGTTAAGGAGACCTTGATCGCCGCCGGCAAGTACAAGGTCGAGGGGAACCCATTCGAACCGCTCGGCGAGGAAGCGCGCGCGGCGATGCAGACAATGGTCGACGCGTACTACGACATGTTCGTCGAAGGCGTCGCGCAGAATCGCGGAACGACGGCGCCGGCCGTTCGGGATGGGTATGGCCAGGGCCGCTGCCTCGGCGCTGCAACGGCGATCTCTCTGAACATGGCCGATCGCGCGGGCACGCTCGCCGACACGCTGAGCCGATGGGGCATTAAGGGATCGTCGCCTTCGAAGCAAGCGCGCGCAGAGAACGAACAGACCGAGCCGGTCGCTGAAGAGTCCGCCGCAGAGCCGGCAGTCATTCTCACGCCTCGCCGCAACATCGCGACGAGGTTTCTCGAATTGAATTCGTAGGGAGCATACCTCCCCGAATCGAACCCCGCGTGTGCGCCGGCACCGCGGGGTTTTTTATTGCCCGGCACAAGAGGAAGAACCCATGAATCTGCAAGCACTGCGCGAAAAGCGCGCTCAGCTGGTCGCGAAAATGCGCGGTGTTGTCGACGCCGCGTCCAAGGAGAATCGGGACCTCACGGACGAAGAGAACGCGGCGTTCGCTGCCGACAAGCAGGAAAAAGACAAGCTCGATGCACAGATCGCGCGTCTCGAAGGCCTGGAGGCCGACGAAGCGGCTCTGGCCGCGGCGGCACCGGCGGTAGGCGCTCGCGGCATTCGCAATGCGCCCGGCGCCGAAGCGAAAAAGGAATTCTCCGCGCTCGGCGAATTCCTGTTCGCCGTGCGCTTCAACCCGAACGATCAGCGCCTGACGGGCTTGTGGCACGAGCCCAGCGCTGAACAGCGCACCGACGACGGCGCGTCGGGCGGCTTCGCGATCCCCGTGCAGTTCCGCAGCGATCTGATGCAGGTCGACCAGATGCCGGCGGTCGTTCGCCCGCGCGCCACGGTCATTCCGGCGGGCAGCCCGCCCGACGGCGAAGTGGTCATGCCTGCGTTGGACCAGTCGGCCGCTACGAACATGTATGGCGGCGTGACGGTGACGTGGATCGGTGAGGGCGCCTTGAAGCTGGACACCACGGCCAAGATTCGCCAGATCGGCCTGCGTCCGCAGGAAGTCGCCGCGAGCATGAAGGCGACCGACAAGCTGCTGCGCAACTGGCAGGCGGCCGGCCCGCTGCTGAGCACTCTGCTGCGCAAGGCGATTGCCGCGGCCGAGGACGTCGCGTTCCTCACCGGCAATGGTGTCGGCAAGCCGCTCGGCTTCCTCAACTCGAGCGCGGCGATCGCGGTGAACCGCACGACCGCCAACCAGATCACCTACGCCGACGTTCTGGCAATGGAAGAGACGCTGTTCGGCAACGGAGCCGATGCGATCTGGTCGTGTTCGAAGCGCGCACGCACCTGGCTTCGTCAGCTGAAGAACCCGGCCGGCTACTACATCTGGCAGGAAGACGCGAAGGAGAAGGGCCCGGCGACGCTGCTCGGCTATCCGGTCGTGGTCAGCGATCGCGTGCCGACGCTCGGCAACCGCGGCGACCTGATGCTGCTCGACATGTCGGCGTATCTGATCAAGGACGGCTCCGGCCCGTTCGTCGCGATCAGCGAGCACGTCTTCTTCCAGACGAACGAGACGATGATCAAGATCTTCTGGAACGTCGACGGCCAGCCGTGGGTGAAGGATCCGATCAAGAACGAAGCCGGCGAGCTCCAGACGCCGTTCGTGATCCTCAACTAAGCCGATCCCGGCATCGAATGGGGCGGCGATGACGTCGCCCCGATAGGAGAATTGCAATGCACAAGATTTCCGATAGCACCTCGGTGCTGTTGTCGGGTCAGAGCGCCGACATCGTCACCCCGTACACGCCGACGCGCTACGTCGCAGCGGCGCGCTTCCGCCTGTTCTCGATCTTCGTCGGCATCGACGCCGTCGCTGCCACGAAGACGGTCACGATCCAGCCGAAGCAAGCGACCGATGCCAGCGGCACCGGCTCGAAGAACCTCGGCACGGCGATCGTCGTCACGGCCCCCGGCGGCGGCTGGACGAACAAGGAACTGGCGGTCGACTTCGATATCAACGCCCTGGACGACGCGAACGGATTCGACTTCATCGGCTTCACGATCAGCTCGAACAACACGTCGGCCACGCCCGCACGCGCCGTGCTGGTCGGCGCCGATTCGCGCTTCCGTCCGTCCTGATCGAACCGAACGAAACCACCAACCACTGACTGGATAGGGGGCGGCCCAATAAGCCGCCCCCTTTGCATTCCATGCCCAATGAAAAAGTGAAATTCAAGGCCGCGCAGGCGTTCGTCGATTCGGCAACCGGCATCCACTACGCGCCGGGTCAGGAAATCGATGCGCGCACCCTCAAGCCGTCGAAAGACGTCGACGACCGCACCGACGAGTTGAAGAAGAAGGGGCTGATCTCGGATGGCGATGTGGTCATCGGCTCAAGCCCGACCGCCGACGGCACCATGATCGATCGTTTCGAAGTGCGCGATGGCGAGACGGTCGAGGATGCGCGCAAGCGCGCCGGCCTCGATCCGGTGCCTTCGATCGACGCATCGCGCGCGGCCGTCGCGGCACAGAACGCCGGCAAGGAAGGGGTCCCGGGCCCGGCGCAGCAGGACGCGTTGAAGACCGAGGCCGACGGCAAGAAAGCGGCCGGGCAATAAGCCATGGGTCTCGTCCGCGTGGCGTCGTCGCCGAACTCAGTGCTGACCACCGAAGAGGCGATCACGCATCTGCGCGAGAACGATGACGACTGCACGCCACGCGACGAGATCGATGCATTGGTGGCGGCTGCCGTTGACCAGGCGGAACAGTTCCTGCAGCGGCCGCTGCTGACGAGCACGTATCGCTACACGTCCGACTGCTTCCCGGGCGGTGCCTATCGTCGCTGGTATGGCGGATATCGGGGGTACGACGGTGTCGAGCGTGATGACATCTACCTGCGGTTGCCCATCGGCGGCGTGCAGATCGTCACCGAGGTCGGCTACACGGATACGGACGGCGCGCCGCAGATCCTCGACCCTGCCGCGTTCCAAGTGGACCTGACCGAGCCGATCGCGCGGATCGCGCCGGCCTACAACTCGTTCTGGCCTGCTGCGCGTCGAGAATTCGGTTCGGTGCACGTCGACTTCAAGGCGGGCTTCGGCGACACGGCAGCGACGATCCCGAAGTCCCTGGTCTCGGCCGTGAAGCTGATCCTCGGCCACTTGTACGCGAATCGCGAGGCGGTCGTCGTCGGAAGTACCGCGATCGTTCTGCCACTCGGCGCCGAGCACATGCTCTGGTCGTACCGCGTCTTTCCGCTGTAGGCCAGGCGATGGCGATCTGCGCGGGCGAGCTGGTCGATTGCGTGACGATCGATCGCAAGATCGACACGCCCACGGGCACCGGCGCTGTCGTCGTCACCTGGGAGCGCTTCGCGCATCAGCGCGTGAAGATGATGGCGCTCAGCGGCCGCGAGTATCTCGCCGCGCAGCAAGTGCAGTCGAAGCTGATGGCGAAAGCCAAGGTGCGCGCGCCCACGCGCATCGAGCCGCGCATGCGCCTCACCTACAAGGGCACGGTCTACAACATCGAGGCGGTCCTGCCGGGCTATGGCACGAACCGCGACTCGGCAATTTTGATGCTCAGCGCCGGCGTCAACGACGGCTGATGGCCAGCGAGCGGCCCATAGCTCGCGCAACCCACCAACCAGCAATCAGGCCGTCTGGCCAGGAGAGCACCATGGAAAAGCGCTATATCGCACTGCTGCCGTTCGCATGCATCTACACGAACGAATCGTACAAACCGGGGCAGGACGTCCAGGACACCACGCTGCGCCCGACGCCGGAATGGGAGAGTCGCGCCGCAGAATTGGAGGCCGCAGGCGTCATCGGGGAAGTGCCGCTCGATTGGACGCCGGACCAGAAGATCCCGAGCCTCGGCAAAGGCGGGGCGGCAGCCGCGCCGAAGCCGACGCCGGTGGCCCAGCCTGCCAAAGCCGTCGCGCAGGCCTGACGCATGCGCTCGAACCGTCTCGCCGCGCCGCGCACATTCGTGTGCGTGGCGAGCGGTCCGAGCCTGCATGCCGACGACGTCGAGTACTGCCGCGGCAGGGCCACCGTGCTCGTCGTGAACAACAACTTTGCGATCGCGCCGTGGGCCGATGCCCTGTACGCCAGCGATCACGGCTGGTGGTACTCGTACATCAAGCGCGTTCGGGCGACCTTCGGTGGAGAGTGTTGGACACGCGATGAAACCGCTGCGGAGGCGCTGGGGCTGCTCTACGTGCGTAGCACGCGCGCTCCGGGCCTCGGGGTCGAACCCGGGACGATTCACGAAGGCGAGAACAGTGGCTACCAGGCGATCAATCTCGCGTATCAGCTCGGTGCGACGAAGATCGTGCTGACCGGGTACGACATGCGTGGTCGAGGCCACTGGCATGAACCGCATCCGGCACCGCTCGTCAGCACCGACGATTTCGGGCAATTCGCCCGGCACTTCGACCGCCTTGCGTCGGATCTGCGCGATCGCGGCGTGCAGGTGATCAACGCGACTCGCAACACCGGCCTTCGGTGCTTCGAGCGCGCGACGATCCAGGAAGCGCTCGCATGAGCCAGGGCGCGAACCTGTTCGGCATCCTGTCGACGAACTCAGGCTGCGCGCCCTTCATCGGGAGCGGTCCGAGCGCGCGCATCTTCGCCGAGGCGCTGCCGCAGGGCGGCGATCCAACCACGTGCGTTCCGGCCTTCGTTTTCAACGTCATCGCCGGCCGCCCGGAGAACGTCATCGACGCGCCGGCGGTGGCTGACTACGAGCTGCTGCAGCTCGATTCGTGGGCAATGGACGCCGACACGGCGCAATCCATGATGGAAGCCGCGCGAACAGCGCTCGACGACATCGACGCGATGATCGCGCGCGACATCGGCGTGAAAGTCGTCGCGTTCTATCCCAGCGGCTTCGAACTCGAGACGCGCCGGTTCAAACGATCGATCGGCGTTGCGATTTGGAGCCAACGATGAACACCGAGGCGCTGCAGCTGGCCGCTGCCGAGCTGAAAGTCACGATCAAGGAAGCCGTGGCGAAATTCCTCGAAACGACCGGACACGCCGTGCTCGCCGAGATCGCGGTGCAGTACTCGAACGAGAGCACGATGGACGGGCCGCATTTCGTGCCCGTCGTGAGCGTGAGCGGCCGCTTCGAAATAGCCGATCCGGATCCCAACGCGGACTGATCGCGCACCGAAATTCCGCCGAGAGGCGGCTTCGCCTTCAGGGCGAACACCACCCGCCTCGCGCGGGTTTTTTTATGCGTCAAACCCGTGAGGAATCGCAATGAGCACTCAATCCCAGAGCACCGTCGGCTCCGCAATGTACGTGGTCGACATGACCGCTTCGCCGCCGGCTGTCCTGCTGATTCCGCAGATGAAAGGCATCTCGGGCGTCGGCGGCGGCAAGCGCACCAAGATCGACATCAGCAACATGGACTCGCAGGGCTACAACGAGAATGCAGGCGGTCGCGCCGACCCGCCCGAGGCGACCGGTGAAATGGTCCTGTCGAAGAAGATCGCGGGCCACGTGAAGGTCAAGAAGCTGTTCGAGGCGCAGGCGCTCGGCAGCGTCGCAAACATCCCGTGCTATGTCGCCGACGGCGACGGCACCGCGCCGCCGACGCTCGTCTCCGGCGTGCTGATTCCGCCGAAGTCCGGCTCGCCCGGCACGTGGACGCGCTCCGGCACGCTGGGCGTCGGCTACATCTCGCAGTTCGCTCCGAAGAAGGCCGACAACGACGTCGACCGCTGCGACTTCGCCTTCCAGTACTCGGGCGGCGCGACCTGGAACGTCAAGGGCGACGCAACGACGGTCACCTCCTGATCCATCGACCCGGCTCTCACGGCTCGGGGTTTCGCATCGCGGCGTGTTGAGCCGCACGCCGGGGTTGCGGTGCGAAGCCCCATCTCAAAGGTGAACCCATGGAAATCATTTCGATCAAAGAACTCTTCGCATTCGCGAAGCCGACGCTGGTGCCGGAGACGGTGACGTTCGGCGAGAAGCAGGCGAAGGTCTGGTTCCAGCGCATGTCGATGGAAGATTCGGCCGGCATCGGCCGCCCGTTCCTCAGCGCCGACGGCAGCGGCATCGACAAGGACAAGATCGCGCTGTTCCAGGCAACGTTGCTCGTCGAGACCGTTCGCGACGAAGCCGGCAACAAGGTGCTCGACGTCGAGGACGTGCTCAAAGCCGACAGCGGCCTGTATAGGGCGATGCAGGTGCTCGCCGAAAAACACAATCCGGCCGGCTCGGCGGCAGTGGAGGCGACCGCAAAAAACTCCGAGACAACGTCGAGCTCCGCTACCTCGTAACGCTCGCCGTTGAGTGGGGCATCCCGCCCGGGGAGCTGGCCCGGCGGATGACGAAGCACGACCTCAATCTCCTTCTCGCGCACTCGGCAATTTCGGACAAGAAGAGCTGGCTCAACGAGAAGTGGGACAACGAGAAAGCCATCGCGATCGCTAGGGCCGCAGAAGCGGAAATAGCGAACATGCAGCAGTAGACGAATAGCCGGCCTTGTGCCGGCTTTCGTCGTTTTCGGGGACCGAAATGCCCAGCAGCGGCAAGACTATCGGCGTCGAGCAGCTGTTCGCGAACATGCGCGCGTTTCCGGTCGAGCTGCAGACGAAGGTGCTCGGGCCAGCTGTTCGCAAGGCAACCGCGCCGATGCGGGCGACCGCTGAGGCTCTTGCCCCGAAGGATACGGGCCGCATGGCCGCCGCCGTCTCGATGGCGCGCGACAAGCACCCCGAATACGCGGGCATGGTCGTCCGCTACGTCGTCTTCGTGAAATACAAGGGCGAAGGCGCCGCCGTCTATTGGCGCTACGTCGAGTTCGGCACTTCCAACATGGCGCCGCAGCCCTTCATGCGGCCGGCGTTCGAGAACAACGTTGCTTCGTCCACGGTGATCTTCTTCGAGGAAGTTGCCGCTGGCCTCCCGCGCCTGTTGCAGGGAATGAAATCCTAAATGTCTGGTCTTGGCAGTCTGCTGTTCGATGTCGGTGCGAGCACCGTCACGCTGCAGAGCGATCTTGCGCGCGGCGAGGTGATGACGAATTCGTTCGTCAATAGTGTCAACCTCTCGCTCGCGAAAGTCGGTACCGGCGCGAACTTCAACGGTGTTTCGTCGCAGGTCCAAAGCCTGACCAGCGACTTCGCCGGCCTCAAGAGCATGGTCGCCGGGGTCTTCGGCGTCAGCCTCGGTGCCGGACTTGCCAAGGAAGCGATGGGCGTAGCCGATGCATGGCAGACGGCCTCGAACAGAATCCGCACGACCGTCGACGACCAATCTCAGGTCGCCGCTATCCAGAGCCAGATCCTGCGTGACGCGCAGTCGATCGGCGCCGAATACGACACGTCGACCAAGACGTATCAGCGCCTCTTTCAAGCAATTCAGGCCACGGGAACGACGCAGGCTGCGTCCCAGACGCAAGCGATCGCGCTGACGAAGACGCTCAACGAGGAAATCGTCGTCTCCGGCGCGAATACAGGCGAGGCCACGCGCGCGGTGAGCGACCTTGTGCACGGGTTGGCCGGCGGTGTGCTCCAGGCGCGTCAGTTCAATCCGATCATGCGGCAGATGCCCGACCTGGCGAAGCAAATCGCCGATGGTCTGGGCGTCTCGGTGAAGCAGCTGGAGGAGATGGTCCATAAGGGACTGCCGGCCCAGCAGGTGCTCGATGCACTCGCGAAGCAATCGTCGACCATCGACCAGAAGTTCACCGCGATGCCGCAGACATTCGCGCGGGCGTGGCAGCAACTCGACAACTCGGTCGAGCAGTACATCGGTACAGCGGCGCAGGCCGGGACACTCAGCGATGTCGTGAAGGCCGGGATCATCGGCCTTGGCAACAACATCTCAACGGTAGCCGAAATCATCCTCGGAGCCGCGGCGGCGACGGCGGTGTGGCTCGGCGGCCGCACGATGACAGCGATCGGGAACATGGCGGTCGCTGTGTACCAGGCGGCGACCGCGCAAGGCGTCTACAAGACCGCTGCGATCACCTCGGCGGAGGCTGATCTATCGGCGGCGCAGGCATCGCAAACCGCTACGCAGGCGACGCTGCAGCGCGCCGCTACAGCGGCTGAGCTGGCACTCGCACAACAGACCGAAGCGGAATCGACGGTCGTTGCGCTCACTGCAGAGCAGCGGTTGCTCGAGGGGCGCTTGGCGATGCTCCCGATCGGCGTCAACGTCATCGCCGACACCGCGCGTCTCGAAGCGATCGAGCTTGAACTGGCCAGCGCGACGACCATCCTGGCCGGGTCCGAGGACAAGCTGACGGCCGCGTTCGCACGACAGGACCTCGCGTATGCTGCGGCGTCGACGAGCGCCGCACGCGCGACTGCTGCGCAGGCCGCGCTGACCGCCGCGCAGGTCGAGGCGGCATCGGTCACCGGCGTTCTGTCCCGCGCTGGAGCCAGTCTTTTCTCGCTTATCGGTGGATGGCCCACCGTCCTGCTGGCGGCCGGCGTCGGCTTCTACGCCTTGGCAACTTCAACGCTGTACTCCAGCGATGCTCTGAAGCAGCTTGAAGCGGACACCGCATCGCTTCAGCACCAGACCGGCGAGCTGACGACCGCGCAGCGCGCCAAGTACGAGAGTGACCTGCAGCTCGTGCAGGCCGAGATCGCGCAGCAGACGGCGTTGCGCGACCAGCAAAAGGCACAGGAAGACGCAAACGTCTCGCTGAATAGCTTCGACGGCGCGCTCGGCTCCGTCGCCGCGCAGAGTGGCTATACCGCGACCGGCATCAGCGAACTCGACAAGAAGGTTCACGACTTCCTGACGACGTTGCAAGCGGCCGACCAATTGGCGCAGCTGCGCAGCGCGATCGAGACGACCGTCCCGACGCTCGACCAGCAAGTGCGGAGCCTGATCGACGGAATCACGGAAGAGAGCGCAGCCGTCGACAAACACGTGGCTTCGATGGAGAAGCAGATCGCCACGTACGGCAAAGGGAACGCCGCCGCAGCGATCTACGATCGCAATCTCGAATTGCAACAAAAGACGGTCGGCCTGACTGGCGAGGCGTACGACAAGGTCTCGGCGGCCGTCGAGCTGAAGCACGCCAAGGAGATCGCGGACGCTCAGGCACTGGACGCGGTGATCGCCGCCCACAAGGGCGCATCGGCCGCGATCAAGGAAACGGCGAAGGACACGAAGGAAGCCCAGGTCGGGATGACCGAGCTGGGCGCCACGGTCAACAGCATCTCGGGGAAGTTCGGCGGCGACTACGCCAAGGCGCAGTCGACCTATACGGCCGAGATCACAAAGCTCGATCTCGAATACGCGAAGGCGATTGCGCTCACGAGCAACTACGACTCCGCACAGCGCCTGCTGCAGGAGGGGGTCGCGCTCGCGGCCGCGCAACGCGATGCCGACATCGAGGCGATCCGAAATCAGAACGACGCCTCTCTGATCCTGACCAACACGGTCTACCAGGCCAACACCGCGTTCGATCAGCAGACGCGCCTGCTCGGCATGGATGCGACTGCGCGCAAGGTCGAGGAGGAATACATCCGCCTGCAAGCGCAGGCGATGCACGACCTCGGCGACATCATGGGGCCGCTCACCGAAGACCAGCAGAAGATGCTGGATTCGCTACACGACATGGCGAAGGCGCACGTCGCACTTGACGAAGCCCAGAAAGCGAACATGGAGGCCACGCGGCAGTGGGCCGATGTTTGGACTCAGGCCGGAAGCACGATCGGCGATGACATTGGCAAGGTCGTAGTCGAAGGCGAAAGCCTGATGGACGACCTGGTGAACGTCGCGAAGCAGACGGTCGAAGCGATCATCTCGTACTTCGCGAAGCTCGCGATCATCAATCCGATTCTGAATTCTATTTTCGGCGGCGCGATCACGGGCGGCGGCGGAAGTCTATTGCCAACGCTTGCTGGCGGCGTATTCGGCGGAGGCAGTGGCGGCGGTCTTCTCGGCGGCGTCCTCGGCGGCGGTGCCGATTTCACGAGCACGGCGTCGGGCGGCACGCAGAACTCCATCATGCAGCCGTCGAGCTGGATCATGGCCGGGAAGAATCTCTTCTCCGGTTTCGGCTCCGGTCTATCGACGTTCTGGAACGGCTCTGGCGGCGGCTTCAATTGGTCGCAGATCGGGTCGAGCGACTTCGCGGAAGCGAACGCGAACAACCTCAACATGTCGAGCGTGTACGGCGCGCCCGGCGGCAGCGCGCTCGGCTACGGCGGCTATGGTTCGGCACTTGGTCAGGGCCTTGGCATCGCCGGCGGCCTCTATGCCGGATACAACCGGTTTCAGCAGGGCGGCGCGCTCGGCGGCGCGGCTGGCGGCCTGGCTTATGGCGCCGGCACATACGCACTTGGCGCAGGCTTGGCCAGCGCTGCAGGCGGCGCGGGATTCGCGGCCGGCGTGGGCACTGCGTTCGCGATTCCCGTCGTCGGCTGGATCGCGCTCGCCGCGATGCTCATCGACAAGTTCTCGGGCGGCAAGCTGTTCGGCACCGACGCGACGTTCAACGGTGCGCAGAGCGATCTGCGAGTGGGCGCGGATGGCGCGCAGTACGTCACCTGGGCCGATATGAAGGGCCAGCATGCGCTGTTCGGCGGAAGCTATCACGAGACGAAGGACATCGCGGAAACGCAGGATCAGATCGACGCGGCGAACGCGTTCTACAAAGCACTCAAGGATGGGACCGACCAGTTCGCGCACTACTTCGGTACGACGGCGGCGACGATCGTAGGCGGCACGTTTTCGACCGTGTACGACAAGAAGGGGAACGTCAAGTCGACGAGCAGCACGGTCAATGGCATCACGTACGAAGGTGAGACGGCCGAGCAGTTCTCCGAGCGGCTCACCGCCGAGAACGAAATCGCGGTCCTCAAGCAGATCGGCGTCGACGTCACGTCGTACACGAACAGCTTCATCAAGGATGCCGACGGCTACGCGAAGTCAGTGCAGGACGTCGCCCAGGCGATGGCGATGGCGCAGCAGGATCTGAAGAACGGCATCAACATCAGCGGCACCGGTGTGATGCAGGGCCAGTTCGACACGATCCAGCAGTACAACACCGACGGCGAGTCGGAGACCGACACCTATACGCGCCTGCGCAGCGAGCTCGTCGATGTGCAGAACGGCCTCGGGCTGCTGACCGGCCAGAAGTCGATTTCCGATATCGAAGCGTTCCTCGCGACGGCGCAGCAGTTCGGCGAGTCGCTTTCCCAGACCTACCAGCGCCTCGAGCAGGCGAGCCAGGCGTACTACCAATTCACCGGCCAGTTCAAGCCGCAGGCGACGTACGTCGACGACTACGAAGCCGCGATGGCGAACATCAAGGCGCAATACATCGCGAACGTGAAGCAGGCGAACGACCTGGCCAAAGCGGCCGGCGCCGCCGGCGCGTCGACCGAAGACTTGACGAACATCATGCAGTACGCGGCGAAGCAGGAAGCCGACGCGCTGAAGCAACTGCAAGCGAGTGCGCAGGACCTGGCCTTCAGCCTCGGGCTGACGACGACCGGCACGCTCGACGAAGTCAACTCGGAGATTCAGCGGCTGCAGCAGCAGGCAGGGCAGGCGGCGTCGCCGATCGCGAGCGTCGGCAACGCGATCCAGACGATGGCGCAGAAGGCCACGGATTCGATCAACCTGATGCTGGGCGATCTCTCGCCCTACAACGATCAGTACAAGCTGCAGATCGCCCTGCAGGGAATGTATTCGGGCACGGTCACGAAGGACCAGGTGCTCTCGATCGGCAAGAGCCTCTGGACGACGACGAGCTCGGAATACCAAGCGCTGTTCGGCCAGGTGATGGCGTACCAAGGTGGCGGCCCGGGCGGAGGCGGCGGCGGGGGTGGAGCGGGCGGCGCGGCGCACCAGGGATTGAGCGCGGCGGACTCGCAGCGTTTGAAAGACCTGCTCAAGGAGCAGCAGGCGTTGCAGGCGTCGGCGACGCTTCAGCAGTATCAGACGCTCGCGCAGCAGGTCGCCGAGATCGCGAGCTCGAAGGGCGAAGACTGGAAGCAGGTGCTGACGGGCATGAACGTCGATATCACGGCGTTCGAGAAAGGCCTCGGCATGACCGACGACCAGACCAACGCCTACATCCAAGCTGCGCAGGACGAGAAGGATTCGAACAAGGAAAACACCGCCAGCATCGTCTACTGGCTGCAGAAGATCTTCGAGCAGGGCGGCGGCACGATCGAGGTCACGGTCAACCAGCCTACGAGCGGCGGTACCGGACACAGCGGTCATGCGCGACCAATGCTCGGGAATCCTCGTTATAGCCGCGGTCCTGGCGGCCAGCCCGCGCGCGTGATCACCGTGACGGGGCCGTAATGCTCGCGCGCGACCTTCTGCTGATCGAGATCGCTCCGACGACGGAGCCGCCCGATCCATATCACATCCTGCCGCCGCCAATGCCGCCGATCCCGGTGTCGGGTGCGCCGCTGCCATTCGGCGTCACGAGCGCGATTCCTAAGGGCACCGCGTTCACGCTGCAGATGGCGGTCGCCAATGCGCTCGGCACGCCGACATGGTCGGCTTCGGGTCTTCCCGCCGGCACGTCCATCGATCCGGTGACCGGACTCATCAGCGGCGCAGGCACGGCGCAGGGCGACAGTTACGCGACGATCACGGCAGACGATACCGCGAGCGGTGGAACCGTCACCACGACGCTGATCAGGCTCTCGATCGGCGCAGCGTTCTCGCTTGTCGGGTCGCTGAAGCAGGCGACGCGCGGCCAAGCCTATCAGGGCAACGTCATCGCGATCGGCGCCACCGGCACGCTGACCTGGACGATGTCCGGCAATCCGGTCGGAATGACGATCAATGGATCCACCGGTCTGATCACAGGCTCGACCGTAACGCCCGGCACGTACAACGTCACGATCTCTGCTCACGACGCAGGGACGAACACCGACGCTTCGATCACCGTGCCGCTGATCGTAAACCGGGTGATCAACGCGATCGCACTGGACGGTTCCCTTTCGGTCGTTCCGAAGATCCTCGCAGGCAGCGCATTCGCGACGATCGCAACGGCATGCAACACCAGCGCGACGACGCCTGCAGGCACCCAGCCGATCATCTGGACCGCATCGAATCTGCCGGTCGGCGTCGACATCGACGAGCAGAGCGGCATCGTGTCCGGCCAGACGATCGCGTCTGCAGTTGGCAGCTACATCGTGCCTATTACCGCGACCGACGTGTGGGGAAATACCTTCACGCGCAACGTGACGTTCGTCGTCATCAGCGGCATCAAGGCTATCGCGCCTGGTCAGTTCGCGGCGGGCGATGCCGTTGACGGTGTCAGCGGCGTGGACTTCATCGCCGCGTTCTTCGGCGACGGCAGCGATGGCGACCTGGTATCCAATGGTTCGAATACAGCGCCAGGGTGCACGCTCGCTGGCGGCGTGCTGTTCGCGACGAGAGACCTCTATTTCAACAATCTGACCCCAGTGGCCGGCGGCTCGCTGGTAATGGGGCAGCATAAGCTTTATGTCGCCGGAAACTGGGACATCTCGAACGCGCCGTCCGGCGCGGTCACTGCATCCGCAACGCCGAATTCGATCGCTGCCGGCGCACTTGGTGGCACGGGCGCCGTTGGCCCCGCAGGCCTCGCTGGCAATGGCACGGCGGGTATTGCGACGTCCACGCAGAACTATGGCGCCGGCGGGGGTGGCAATGCGTCGACGCTGAGCGGCAAGGGCGGCAATGGAACAGGCGGAACCGGCGGCGCAACGGCGCAGACGGGCGGTTTGCCGCGCGAATATCAGCGGACGATTCTAGCGACGTTCCTCGCATTCTCACCAAATGATCCGTTTCCGCTGCTCCCGATTATCGGTGGCATGGGCGGAGCTAGCGGCGGAAGCGGCGCCGGCAATGGGACGCTTGCGGGCGGCAATGCCGGATTTGGCGGAGGTGGTGGCGGTCGACTGATCGTATACGCGCGTCGAATCGTGCGCGGCGCATCGACGGCTGCCGGCGTATTGGCGGCAATCGGATCTGACGGCGGCAATGGCGTTGCTGGTGCTGCCACAGGACGCGGTGGTGGTGGCGGTGGCTGCGGCGGATGCGGTGGCGCCATCTGGCTCGCATATCAAGAGTTGGATGGAACGCTTCCCGCGGCGCTATGGATCGATGCGAGCTCCGGTAAAGGCGGCAATGGCGGTGCAAGCGGCGGCGGTACAGCGACGGCTGGCAACGGTGGCGCAAGCGGCGAAGCTGGATCGATCACGCTCGTCGATATCGGCACGCCGCAATCGAGTGTGACGGCGCCGACCGGAACGAACGCGAATAGCGGCGTGACAGGTGGTGCGGCGAAGCTCAACAGGATTTCGATCTGATGGGCATCCAGCCGATCTTTGCGCTGCTCGACGACGCAGCGCGGGGCGCGAATTTGGAAATTCGCGAGAGCGGACTCGTGCTCACCTGTAATCAGCCCGGCGTGTCGGGCGGTAGCCGGATGAAGTGCCGCGGAACGATTCCGAAGACGGCAGGAACATGGATGTTCGAAGTCGCCTACTGGGGCGACGATTCCGCGACCGGCGGCTTGATCGCCGTCGGCATCTGCACGCAGGCGTCGACGCTCAACTCTGGGGCCGGCGTCGACGCGAATAGCTACGCGCTGATGATGGCCGATGGCGGTATCTGGTCGAACGGCGCGCAGCTCACGGCGACCCAGGCGATCGGCAAACAGCAGTACGTGCAGGTCGTCGTCGACCTCACCAACAATGTCATGAAGTTCTATCGGTCGAGTCCGATGCCGTTCGCCACCCAGGCGATCACGCCGGCAACGGGCGGTCGGATGTACTACCCGTGCGTCACCGTCGGCTCCGATGCGGCGAGTTCGACGTCGGATGGCGCCTACGGTCTGAGCGCCTACATCAACTTCGGGCAGCGCGCGTTCTCGACGCCGCTTGCGCAGGCGCTCGGTATCAAAGGCTGGTATGCCGTGAGCGCGGCGCCACCGCCTAAGTATTTCGGCCCCGCGGCCACATCTGCGTATGCCAGCGGCAGCGCCGATACGCCGGCGAACCAGGTGTATGCGCAATGCCTGACCGATCTCGACCAGATCGAAATCACCCAGACCGCCACGATCTGGACCCAAGCCACTGCCGACTCGGACACGCTCGGGAGTGCCAGCGCGACGTACTCGAGCCTCACGTTCGACAACTCCATGGGGGAAGCTCAAGACCTCATCGATCGAGCCGACGCCTATCGATACGCACCGGTGTACTTCCGCCAACTCCTCGACCGCTCGAAGACGCTGACCGCGTCCGCCACGACGATCGCAACCTGCGTGGTCGACAACATCACCGCGCCGGACGAGAACACAGTCGTCGTCTCGCTGAAGGACAAGCTGCAGCTCGACAGCGTTCCGTTGCAGCAGCGCATTTTCCCGCCGTGGGCCGATCCCGGCGTCGCCGGCCGGACGTACCCGAAGGTCATCGGCGCCGTGCGCAGCTTCCCGGTCGGCGACTTCCTCGTCGATCAGACGAATCGCATTTTCCAGCTCGGCGACGCGAACACGTACATCGGCGTGCTGCGCGACAAGGGTATGCCGCTCACCGGTACGCAGTACGTCCAGACGCCTGACCTGCAGGGTGTTGTGCCCATCAAGTTGCCTGATGGTCTCTTCACCTCGGACCTCGGCAGCATCGGAACGACTTCGGCTTATCCCGGCGCCGCTGATGTCCTCAATGGATCCGGATCGAACTGGGACACAGCGTGGCTCTCCGGTCCGGCGCCGACGGGCTGGGCGGTCACGAATACCGACCCTGGCGCCGACTCGTCGGCCGTAAATCGCCAGACCGGCATCAGCACGCCGCCGCACACGTTCGCGCAGCTCGCGTCGAAGCGCCAGTTGAGTGATATCGGCACGACCGAGTTGTCGCTTCACACGACGACTCAGCCGTTGAAGGCAGGAAAGCGCTACTCGATTGCGTTCAACATTGGCGATTTTCAGGACCCCAACGCGAGTCCGAGCGCAGGGCTATGCGTGCTCTCGTCAATGGCGAGCGCGACGAACCCATTCAACTGGATCAGCCCGCGCCTGGTGCCGCTGCAGGGCGGCTTTCATGCGGACGTGCCGATCACACTGCTCTACGACGTGCCGGCCGGCGCCGATCGCGATCTGTATTTCACGATCGCCGGCGTGGGCACCGGCGGCCAGGTCTGCACGGCGTCGATTCGGAACGTCACGATCTCCGAGATTCCGACCGCGGCCGTCGATGTGCCGCTGCAGGGAAGCACCTGGCGAAACTACTTCGGCATCCTCTATTCGGGGATGGCCGCGGGCGAGTGGTCGACGGCCGATCTCGACGCGCTCGACGCGCTCTATCCGTCGCAACAGGGCGGCCCGCTCGGAATCGCCCTTGTCGACCCCGGCGTGACCTTGCTTGCAGCAGCGAACGCCGCGATGTCGAGTATCGCCGGCGTGGTTCAAATCGACAGGGGAGGGATGCGCCGCTTCTGTCGTTGGACCGATCCTGCGGGACGCGTTCCCGCGGCAACGTACAACGAGTCGGACATCCTCTACGGCGTTGTGGTCGATGCTGACCTAGCGCCCGGGCTCACGCTGAGCGTTGGCAGCCAGCACAACTACAAGCCGCATGGCGATAGCGATCTCGTCACCGATACAGACCTGGTGCCGCCGGCGCTGCGGACGCAGCTGAAGCGGGACTTCCGCGTCATTCAAACCGCGAACTTGCAACTGGCCAATCCGTACCAGTTCGCGAGGATGGCGCAGCCTCTGTCGACGATCTTCGACGACTCGACAATCGCGCTCAACGAGCTGCTGCGCTGCCTGCGGCCGTACTCGCCGACGGCTGCGATCGCGAATGGCGGGGTGTCGCTCGGAACAGCCTACCGGACGCCGCGCTGGCTGACCTTCAGCGTGAACTACACGGGCTTGCCACCGGAACATCTTTTCGGCACGGCCGTGGGCGTGAACTACACGTCGAAGCGCTCGAACGGCAGCACGTTCCGGGTGAATCAGAACGTCGCGGTTTTCGAAACGTCGCTGTTCCCCTGCCGCCACGTGCTGACAATCAAAGGACTCGGATAATGCTCCTCGGCAGTCAATTCCCGAATACGTCGGGCGTCGCGAAATCGGGCAACTTCACGCTGCTCTCGGCGAACTACAACGAGCTGTTCGACCTTCGGCCAGGAAAGCCGACGCTGTTCCAGCAGACGGTAGCCGGCAGCCAGACGCTCACGCTGACGCGCACGCTTGCCAGCGACGTCGCGCTCGACTTCAACGCAGTCTCATACCCGTATCTGATCGTAGGCATCATCGGCATCGGAAACGCGCCCTACGAGGGCCAGATTCTGCCGGCCGTGAATTTCTCTGTGAACGGGAAATGGGGGAACGGCGGCGCGAACGTGAAGTCGTGCCAGGCGCAGGTCGGTCCGAGCGGGCTGGCCAGCGCATTCGCGATCTTCAAAGCATCCGAGAAGGTCGGCGCGACTGCCACGACGACGGCGACCGCCGCGCTCACCGCGAACTTCCAGACGGCATTCGGCAATTTCGGGCTCGGCGAATTCATCGTGCTCGGGTGCGATGAAGTTCCGATCAACAGTGTCAGCGAGCCGATCGTCAACCAGAACCAGACGAGCCGCGCGAGCAATCGAACGCCGAACCTGACGCTGCGCGATGCGTACCGGAACGTGTCGGTGAACTTTGCGCCGCTCACGCGCGGGAACGCGCGCGGCGTGCCGACGTCAGCGAACTTCAGCCGCAACTTGCGTGACGCCCTGTACGCGGCAACGCGCAACGGTGCGTGCTTCATCGCGCCGGAATGGCGGAACCCCGGGAGCGCCGGACCCGACCTGCCGACGCTGATGGAGTGCGGCTACCTCGCCAACCTGATGAGCCCCAATCCGTCGCTGATGTTCAACGCGACGGACGGCAGCGGCATGTATCGCGGCTCGGCCGCGTTCGAGGAACTCGCATGAACGGGTGTGCAGTCGGCTGGAAGAAAATCGACCTGCATTGGTCGATAAAGCAGGGCGAGAACGGCGGCAAGCGCTTCACGCAGGTCGTCACGAACGATGACGGTTCGCCGCTCGGCAGCTACGACGGATGGACGGCCGAACTCGTGCTCGCGCGGCGCCCGAATCCGACGCCAGAGATCGACGTGAAGCCGGACGTCATCGGCGACGCTGTCGCGCAGACGCTCATCGTTGACGTGATCTTCGAAGCCGACACCACCAAGGACCTGGCGACAGGCGCCCTGACCGGCGATCTCGTGTTGATCGATCCGCTCGGTGCTCGGCACTACCCCGCGAACATCTCGCTTCAAATTCTCCGCAGCTACGGACCGACCGAATGAACGAGATCACCGTCGACCTCTCGAAGCCCGTCATCTGGACGAGCCTCGGCAACATCAACGAAGACCAGTGCGTGTTTCGGTACGAGTGGCAGTTCACCGAGACCAGCTGCGTCTTCATCAAGCACGTCTACTTCCAGGGACAGGAAGTGAAGCGCGAGCCGCACGTGTACGTCCTGCAGGGAAGCTCGAGCGAAGCCCAATCCGAAACAGCGCAATAGGAGCACTCCGATGTCCAATACTCAGGCAATTTGCACCAGCTTCAAGCAGGAGGTCCTGTCGGGCATCCACGCGCTCGGCACGACCGTGGCGCGCGGGTCGACCGCGGCAGACGCGTTCAAGGCCGCGCTGTTTCTCGCGACCGCGACGATGGGCGCGTCGACCGCTGGTTATGTCGCGACGGGCGAGGTGAGCGGTAGCGGTTACACGGCCGGCGGCGTCGCCGTGGCCTGGGCGGCGCCGCAGTCTTCCGGCACCACCGCGTTTACCAACCCGTCGGCGAATATCGATTTCGGCACGGTGACGCTGGCAACGGCGTTCGATGCTTGCCTGCTCTACAACTCCACGCAGGGCAACAAAGCGGTCCAGGTCGTCACGTTCCCTGCGCAGACGGTGAACGCCGCGCCATTCTCGCTGACGGTTCCCGCTAATGCGGTCGGCACGGCCCTGCTGCGCTTCACCTGATGACGTACTCGGTCGTCAGAAGGGACACAGCGTCACGGTATCCGCAGGACGCGCCATATACGGCGACCGTGACGCTAGCTGTGCCGCCCGGCGGCGTGGTGGGCGACTACTACGTCATCCGGGTCGCCGCGACCGATCGTGGCCCCCTGACGGTCAGCGGCACCGGATTCGTTGTCCTGCAGGACACGAAGATCACGCCGATCGCGGGCGAGCGCACCGACGGCCAGCACGTCATCGGCCGCCCCGCAGATGGAACCGAGTCCGGGTTCTTCACGATCACCGTCAGCGGCGGCGCGCACGATTTCCTGGCCGACGTCCACCTGATCCATTCGGACGCCGGCGCGATCACGGTGACGAGCGTCACGTCCGCGTGCGCGCGCCTCGGCTCGTTGTCGACGGGCGCCTCGGCATCAATGGCGAGCGGCAACTCGACCACGACTGCAGCGAATCAGTACGCGTTCTGGCTCGGCTCCGTGGCCAGCACGGGCGCGGCGGCGCCTGGCGGATCACCGGGGCCGAACTTTCCCGCCGACATCGTCACGGCCGCGGTGCCGAGCGGCTTCACCGAGAGCGGCCGCACGATCGATGACGTCGGCGAGATCGCGCTGAGCGGCGGCATGGTCGTCTCGTCGCCGACGACTGCCACTTACACCGGCAACGCCACGGTGCCGATCGGTGACGACTACTTCGGATTCGGCACCACGATCATCTTCGACGTGTTGCCGCTGGTGCTGACCGGATCGACCGCGACGTTCACATCTGGATCGGTCACACCTCATATCGCGGGAGGCTCCGTGTTCGCTACCTGGAATCCATCGGACAAGAACGCGCAGGCCGCGCTCTCGTCTGGCAACACGGTGATGACGAGCACGTCGACCACATCGAGCAAGACAGCGGCGGCGCGCTCGACCCTCCCGATCACGCAGAAGACGCGTCTGCAGGCCACGCTCACGACGGCTGCCGGCGCCGGACTCTCGCTATCGTTCGGCCTCTCCGATGCGGCCGTCGCGATGAATGACAGCTTTGACACGGGAGGCGTCTCGAACACGGCCGGCATTTACACGAACGCCGGCGGCGCTGCGGCGCGCGTCTATGAAAACGTCAGCAATCGCCTGTGGGCAGCGGACGCCGTACTCTCCGCCATGACCTCGACAACGATCACCGTCGATTTTCTGGTCGACCCGGCGACGCGCAAATGCTGGATTCGGCCTGCCGGCGGCTCGACCTATATCGGCGGCGGCGATCCGGTCGCCGGCACGACACCGACGTTCACGCTCGGCGGCACCGGCGCGATCTACGCTTGCTGTGCTGACGACCAGGGCGCCGTGGTCAGCGGCAAGAATGTGCTGTTCAACGGCGATCCCAGTGGCTACAGCGGCAGCGCCGTTTCAGGCTACACAGACGGCCTCGCGCAGGCTGGTACCTCGGTCGCGCTCTCGGGTTCGTCTGCCGCCATGATGTCAGGGTCAGTAGGGCCGGTGCGATCGGCCGCGATCGCGGGCCTCGCGATCGCAGCGGCTATGGGATCAATTGCGCCAGCGATCCGACCGTTGCTGACGGGCCAGGCCGTAACCACGGCATCGGGCGCGGTCACGGCAGCGTTTCGCGTCCCAATTCTCGGCGCCGAGGTCGCGACAGCGTCGGGGAACGTAACACTGTCGTCACAGATTCTGCTCGCCGGATCGGCGGCGGCGTTCGCTGCCGGCACGCTGACGCCGGCATTCGAAGTGCCGCTCGGTGGCACGGCCGCGGCATTCTTGGCTGGCATCGTTGCGCCGGCGCTGTCTGCGCCGCTAGTCGGCAGCGTAGCGACCACGGCGTCGGGAACGATCGCGCCGCAATTTAGCGTGCCGATCGCCGGCACCGATGTGGCCAGCGCGAGCGGCTCCGTCTCGCTTTCGACCGGGGTGTCCGTCGCGATCGAAGGGTCGGAGGTCACGACTCAGTCGGGCGCGCTGCTCCCTGTGCGCACGGTGCCCATCTTCGGATCAACCATGGCGGCCGTCAGCGGCTCGTTCGTGTTCGGGCGGCCCCTTCCGCCAATCCTCGTATCGGTCACGGTGACCGACATCGGCACGCGCTGCACGACGACGGTGACGGATATCTGATATTCGCGCGTCGTGAGACTGCCGAGGCTATCCTCCCCGGATGGCCGACCATAAATTCCGCGAGATCAAACGCCGCTACACCCGAACTCCGCTCTGGGAGTTCGCCAACGAGTGTTCACGACTTGGACTTGAGGTCGTAACGATCAAGGCGCGGTCCTACCGCGAGCGAGTCGAAGTGGCCGAAGCCGCTGGCGACGCGCTACTAGAAGTTGGCCGCCGTCTGAATGGCGGCGCGACAGTTCCAAGTTCCCCAGAGATGCTGGCCTCCCGCAGCGTCAGCGTCTCGCAGTCCTTCGGGGACTGGTACGAAGGGCTCAAACGGAGCGAGCGCCAGAGGGTCGTCTGGCGTGCCGCGAACTGGGTTCTCCGAGACAAGGCGGATGCGTGGCTTCGACCCAGCACCGTCGGCGATCGAGATTCGCCGTTCCGCCTGGGAATGGCGATGGACTCGGACGAAGGACTCGCCGCGGTGCTGCGCGAGCTAGATGCCTTCCCGCAGCGGGAGTGGTAAGGGCACAATGCTGCCATGTGCGGCCGCTATGCCCTTTATGGACCCATCTCGCGCAAGCGCCCGCTGCCCGGCGAAGTCGACGGCTGGTATCGCGATCTCGCCGAAGCGATCGAGCTGCGGAAGCCGCGCTACAACTTCGCGCCGACCCAGGTCTCCCCGATCGTCGGAGTGAATAAGGAAGGCGGCGTCGGCGTGCACGAGCTCCGCTGGGGTCTCGTCCCGTTCTGGGCCAAGGATCTCAAGATCGGCTACAAGGCCATCAACGCCCGCGCCGAGACCGTTGCCGAGAAGCCGATGTTTCGCTCCGCATTCAAGGAGCGCCGCTGCCTCGTGCCGGCGCGCGGCTACTTCGAATGGAAGGGCGAGACGCCACACAAGCAGCCGTATTTCATTCACGACCCTGCGGGCGAGCTGATGCTCTTCGCGGGCCTGTGGGAGACCTGGCGCCCCGAGAAAGATGCGGAGCCGATCTACACCTACACGATCGTCACGGGACCGCCTGGCATAGTTTCCGGGGACGTGCACGATCGCGCGCCCGTGATCCTTCAGCCTGCGCTTTGGTCGACTTGGCTAACCGGCACGCCCGACGACGCCAAGGGCATCTTGAACGACGTCGCCGAGCCGCCATTGACGTATCACCCCGTTTCGCGGGACGTCGGTACGCCCAAGAACGACCGGCCCGACCTCGTTGAGCCCATCGAGGTCTGAATGCTGAAGCACGTCACCGTAATCGCCTACGACGAGGGCGACAATCCGCACCTCTGGAGCCTGCAGGAAGCTGGCGGGATTTTTCGCTGCATGGCTTGGGAGCTTGAGCCCGCCGAGGCAACGAGGATCGCTGGTATGAAGGGGCGTTTCGCCATGGCCGAGCCGCCGACGCAGGAAGCCGATTTCACGAACGAGACTGCGGTGCGGGAGTTCTTCGCGGGGCCGATCGACACGGTGCGATCATCCTTCGCGGACCACATCATCGAGAAATTGCATGCGGCGCGGGCGCAGAGCTAGCCGCAGGGGCGGTCTTCCTCTTCGCCTGGGATGAGTCCAAGGTTCTTCAGCATGCAGTCGATCCGGCCGCGCACAAATTCGTAGTCGGCGGCTGGGGCTCTGTCTTCGATGCACTCGGCCTCTCCGGCGAACGCCATGCGGAGTTCGTCGTTGTCCGGGTACTGCGCCGACATTGCCGGCAGCTTCGCTTCCAGAGCGTCGAGGGCTGCGATCGTGGCGGGGTCGTGAGTCGTCATGCGCACGAGGTTACGCCGAATTGCGGACCGCTGGATAAATTGCGGACTGAATAGGTAGGGTGAAGTTCAGCGTAAGTGCTTGGTGCCGAAGGTGGGACTCGAACCCACACGCTTTTAAGGGCGGCGGATTTTGAGTCCGCTGCGTCTACCGATTCCGCCACTTCGGCTGGCATCGCGCGGCGGGTGGCCGCGCGGGGCCGCGAAGTATAAGCGTTTTGTCGCGGAAAGTGCGCTCCGCGGCGGCCGCTAGGCCCGCGAGGTCGCCGCGGATCAGTGCGTCCGGTCGAGCGACAGGTGGCGTTCGTCGCGCGCGTACCAGCCGCCGTTTTCCGGCTGGAACACCGAGCAGGAGTTCAGGGCGCCGCGGTAGATGTGCAGGGACACGGCGATTGCATCGTCGCTCGGGTTGCGGATCGTATGGTACTCGTGCGGCGGGATCAGGCTGCCGGCGGAACCGGCGCCGGCGTTCATCGTGCCGCGCGGTTCGAAGCGGTAGCGGCCGTCCTGCGATTCGATCAGTTCGTATGGGGTGATTTCGAGGAAGCCCTGCCACACGCCTTCGACGCACCACATGCCGGCGTGGTCGTGGATCGGCGTACCCTGGCCGGGCCCCCAGGTCATCGCGACGACGCTGTAGCCGTGGTCGTCGCTGCGATACAGCTCGCGCCGCGCGTAGTGGTCCAGCTCGCGCTCGAACACGCAGTCGGGCAGGCGCACGCTGCCGTCGCGGATCAGGCGGCACAGCGTATTGCGCAGCGCCTCGGTGACCGCTTTTTCGTCGCTTTGGGCGACGGCGGTGTCGATCGCTTGCACGAAATGGCGGGCGCCGGGAAATTCGAGCGATAGCATGAGGGTCGTTCCGGTGGCGATCCGTCGGCGCGCGGCCGGCAGGGCCGGCGGTCGCGCCGCGGGTTTTCGAAGGTGCGATTCTACAGCGCGGCCAGGAAGCGTGCGATGGCGGCGCCGAAACGCTCGATGTCGACCAGGAAGGCGTCGTGGCCTTGCGGGCTGTCCAGCGCGACGAACTCGACCGCGGCGCCGGCGGCGCGCAGCCCCTCGGCGATCTGCTCCTGCTGCGGCAGCGGGAACAGGATATCGGTCTCCACGCCGATGACCAGGGCGCGCTCGACGTCGATGCGCTTCAGCGCCTGGTCGATGCTGCCGCCGCCGTGTTCGGCCAGGTCGAACCAATCGCTCGCGCGCGACAGGTACAGATAGCTGTTCGGGTCGAAGCTGCGCACGAAGCGGCGCGCGTGGCCGGCGAGGTAGGACTCGACCTGAAACTCGACCGCGAACGGCTCCTCCTCGCGCTGCTCGGAATCCAGGCGGATGCGTGCGAAACGGCCGACCCATTCCATCGCCGAGCGGTAGGTGATCACGCCGAGCTTGCGCGCAATCGACATGCCGGCTTCCGGGTAGTGCTCGTCGTCGTAGTGGCCGTTTTTCCAGTTCGGGTCCAGGCGGATCGCCTCGCGCTGCAGCGAGCGGATCGCGATCGCGAACGGCTGCGCCTGCGGCGCGGTCGAGATGCTGACGTGCGCGCGCGCGCTGCCGCGGTGCTGCACGAGGTAGCCGAGCGCGGTCATACCGCCCATCGAGTTGCCGAGCAGGCAGGCGAGGCGATCGATGCCGAGGCCGCGCACCAGTTCATAGCTCGCGTTGGCGGCGTCTTCGAGGGTCAGTTCGGGGAAGTCGAGGCGATAGGTCTGCCCGGTCGCGGGATTGACGTCGGCCGGTCCCGTGGACCCTTTGCACGAGCCGAGCGTGTTCGCGCAGATCACGAACCAGCAATCCGTGTCGATCGCCTTGCCCGGACCGAGCATGTCCTCCCACCAGCCCGGCGAGGCGTCGATCGCGTTCGATGCCGCGTGTGCGCTCGGCGACAGGCCGGTCAGGATCAGGATTGCGTTGTCGCGTGCGGTGTTCAGCGTGCCCCAGGTCTCGTATGCCAGGCGCGCACCGGTCAGCGCGCCGCCGCGCTTCATCGCAAACGGCGAGGACAGGTCGAAATAGCGGCGAGCGTCGGACATGGGATCGGTGCAGCGGGAAAGGAGCGCAATGTAGCGAGCTGCGGCTGAGCCGCCAAGTCGAACCGGCGCGCGCAGGTCTGCTACCTTAACGCCGTGCGCCCGCCGCGTCGTCCGGCCAGCGCGGGTTCCATCGGGGAAGGGACGTCGGCACGTCTGCGCGCGGGTCGGGAGTCGATGGCGAGCATCTACCAGTTGAAGCCGGCCTTTCAGTCGCTGCTGCGGCCGTTCGTGCGCACGTTCGCACGTGCCGGCGTCACGGCGAACCAGGTCACGCTGGCGGCGGTTGCGCTCGCGATGGCGACCGGCCTGCTGCTGATCGTGTGCCACGATCGGCTGGTGCTCTTGCTGTTGCCGCTCGCGCTGTTCCTGCGCATGGCCCTGAACGCGATCGACGGCATGCTGGCGCGCGAACACGGCCAGGCGTCGAAGCTCGGCGCGATCCTCAACGAGCTCGGCGACGTCGTCGCGGATGCGGCGATGTACCTGCCGCTGGCCTTGCGCCCGGAATTCCCCGCGCTGCCGCTCGTCGTGCTGGTCGTGCTCGCGATCATCGTCGAGATGACCGGCGTGATCGGCGTGCAGATCGGTGCGAGCCGCCGCTACGACGGACCGTTCGGCAAGAGCGACCGCGCCTTCGTCTTCGGCGCGCTCGGCCTGCTGCTCGGCCTCGGTGTCGCTGCGGGGAGCTGGCTTGCGTGGCTCTTGTGGCTGCTGGTTGCGCTGTCGGCACTGACGATCGCGAACCGCGCGCGCCGCGCGTTGGGGCAAATCCCTTCGGACGAGACGGCATGAACCTGCATCTGTGGATCCCGCCGAATGTGCTCTACACGCTCGGCGCGATCGTCGCGCTGCTCGTCGTCGCCAGCCTCGTCGTCGCCTTCCTGCGCCGTGGCGACGACACGAACCGGCATGCCGAGCTCGCCGCGCGCGTGAAGTCGTGGTGGGTGCTGGTCGGCGTATTCGCCGTCGCGATCGCATTCCGCCGCAGCGTCGCGATCGGCTTCTTCGCGATCCTCTCGTTCCTCGCGCTGAAGGAATACCTGTCGCTGATCCCGACGCGGCGCGCCGATCGGCGCGTGCTGTTCTGGGTCTACCTGTGCGTGCCTATCCAGTACGTGTGGGTGTGGCAGCAGTGGTACCACATGTTCCTGATCTTCATCCCGGTGTGGGCTTTTCTGTTCGTCGCGATGCGCATGGTGCTGCGCGGCGACACCAAGGATTTCCTGCGCGCGGCCGGCACCTTGCACTGGGGCCTGATGACGATGGTGTTCGGTCTCAGCCACCTGGCCTATCTGCTGGTGCTGCCGGACGGCAAGCCGGTGGCCGCGCACGGCGCGGCGCTGCTGCTGTTCGTGGTGCTGCTGACCGAACTCAACGACGTGCTGCAGTACATCTGGGGCCGCACGATCGGGCGGCACAAGGTGATCGAGAGCGTCAGCCCGAAGAAGACCGTCGAGGGATTGCTCGGCGGCGCGTTGACGACGACGCTGGTTTCGTTCCTGCTGGCGCCGGTGCTGACGCCGCTGACGCCGATGGATTCGATCGCGGCCGGCCTGATGATCGGCTTCGGCGGCTTCCTCGGCGACGTGACGATCTCGGCGGTCAAGCGCGACATCGGCGTCAAGGATTCGGGCGCGCTGATTCCGGGGCACGGCGGCATCCTCGATCGCATCGACAGCCTGCTGTTCACGGCGCCGCTGTTCTTTCACTTCATGGCGTATTTTTATTTTTAGTCGACGAAGAAGGGCGGGCGTCCTGTGAGGCTGCTGTCGCGTTTGGAAGCGGAGAACGACGGATGGCCGCCGTCGTGAGGCACCTCGCTGATTCGCTGGAATGACGTAGAAGGCTGGAAAGCGCTGGAAGCAAAAGCAAATGGATTCCCGCGTTCGCGGGAATGACGGCCGAAGGGCTGGCCGGAAAGGGCGAGCGGAACCGGGCATGGGCTATTTGTTGCGGCTGTTTTTTTACGGCGTGCTCGTGCGGCTGGTCGTGCTGTTCGTGCTCGGCTTGAACGTGCGCCATCGCGAACGCCTTCCGGCGAAGGGGCCGGCGATCCTCGCGGCGAACCACAACAGCCACCTCGACGCGATGGCGATGATCGGCCTGCTGCCGCTGCACCTACTGCCGCGCGTGCGGCCGGTCGCCGCAGCGGACTATTTCCTGCGCAACCGCGTGCTCGCCTGGTTCGCCCTCAACGTGGTCGGCATCGTGCCGCTGAACCGGCAGCGCCGGCACATCCACGACGACCTGCTCGCGCCGGTCGCGGCGGCGCTCGATCGCGGCGAGATCCTCGTGTTCTTTCCCGAAGGTTCGCGCGGCGAGCCGGAGCAGCTGGCCGAGTTCAAGACCGGGCTGGCGCGCATCGCCGAACGCCGGCCGGACGTGCCGGTGATCCCGGTGTTCACGCATGGTCTCGGCAAGGCGCTGCCGAAAGGCGAGTGGATGATCGTGCCGTTCTTCGTCGACATCTTCGTCGGCACGCCATTGCGCTTCGGTGGAGATCGCGCGGCGTACATGCAGGACTATCGCGCGGCGATGGCCTCACTCGCTGCGGAGGAACGCCACAGCGAGTGGCTGTGAGCGGCGCCGCTGCCTGCGGTGCGCGGAGCGTCCGATGCGGGCTCAGGGAACGACGCTGTCGATCGTGAGCTCGATCGCTTCGCTGCGATGGACGTCCAGCGGTGCCGACAACGTCTGCAAGTCGCCGCTCTGCGGCAGCGCGTTGCCGGACTTCGACACGCGCGCGCCGACGATCACTTGCGGAAACATCGACAGCTTCATCGTCGGCAGCATGCCCATGCTGTCGTCGAGCGCGACCGTAAGCGGCAGCTGGCCGGCCTTGAGACGCTGGATCGCCAGCGGCATCGGCGGCCCCTTGGCCGCGCGTGCGAAGACGAACAGCGTCGCATTCGGATCGAGTTGCTCCTTGAGCTTCGGATCGAGCGCGACCTTGACCGTCAGATGCGCAGCGCTCGCGCCGTCGGCAGGTGTCGTCGCGGCTGCAGGCGTGTCCGCCGCATCGTCGCCTTCGACCGCCGCAACCTGAGTCGCCGGCGGCGCCTTGCCGTCGCGGTGCGCTTGCGCGTCCGCGATCTGCTTCTTCACGCTCGCGGCGACATCGGAATCGGCCGGCAGCAAGGGCAGCAGCGCGTTCCAGCGCGAGATCGCTGCATCGAATCGATTCGCCTGGTAGTCGCTGATGCCGAGCAGCCAGAGCGCACGCTGGTTCTGCGGCTCGGTCTTCAGGACCGCTTCGAGCAGGTCGCGCGCTTCGCCGTCGATGCGGTGCGTCGGCGCGGCGACGGCCAGCGCCTGCGCATACTCGACGGTCAGCGCGGTATTGTCCGGTGCGATCGCATGCGCGTGCTTGAGCGCATCGAGCGCCTCGGCCGGCCGGCCGAGGGCGGTGTAGGCGCGGCCGAGCAGGCCCCAGCCCTCGACGTCCTCGGGGTGGTCCTTCAAACGCTGCACGAGCGTCGCGATCGCCTGTTCCATTTCCGGGCCGCGGTCGCCGTGCGGCGGCGGCGCTGCGACGAGGTTGGCCGGATCGAGCGCCTGCGGCGCGCCGACCAGGCGATACAGCAGCAGCGCCGACGCCGGCAGCAGCAGGGCGGCCAGCAGGAGGACGGCGAAGGTCAGGCGCGAACGGGCGGGCGTCGCGGCGCCCACGGTCGAGGGCAGGTCGATGGCGCTGCGCTTCGCGGCGTACTCGTCGGCATCGATGACGCCGGCGGCCAGCGCCTCGTCGAGCGCGCGCAGCCGGCGCGCGGTGGTTTCCGACGAGGACGCCGCGCCGCGCGTGTGGCGCAGCAGAGGCACGACGACGCAGGCCAGCGCGGCCGCGATCATCAGGGCCGCGAGCAGGAAGAACATCGTCATCACCAGTCGTCCTCGACGTCGCTTGCCGGTCGTGCCGCCGTTTGTGGGGAAGCGCCCGCTTTCGCCCGACGGCGCACGGTGACGAGCACGGCGCCCGCGCCCGCGGCCAGAACGAGCAGAGGCCCGAACCAGAGCAGCCACGTGCCGCCGTGCAGCGGCGGGTCGTACAGCACGAAATCGCTGTAGCGCGCGGTCAGCCAGCGCTTGATCTCTTCGTCGCTCTTGCCGGCCTGCATCTGCTCGAACACGTCGCGACGCAGGTCCGCGGCGAGCGGCGCGTTCGAATCCTCGAGGCTTTCGTTCTGGCATTGCAGGCAACGCAGCTGCTTGGCAAGCGCCTGGAAGCGCTGCTCTTCGGCGCGATCCTTGAACGGGAGCGGGTCGATGGCGAAGACCGGCGCGGCAAATCCGCAAGCCAGCAAGGCGCACAGGCACAGCAGCGCCCAGAGCCGCCTGCCTTTCACTCCGAGCGACGTCGATGGCGACGCCGCTCGCACGATGGTCGAGGCGCGAATCACTTCGCCCCCTTCTTCATCGCGGCGATGCGCGGCAGCAGCTGGGTCGCGATGACTTCGGGCGTGATCGGGCTGATGTACTTGTAGCGCACGATGCCTTGCGCATCGATGAGGAAGCTTTCCGGCGCGCCGGTCACGCCGAAGTCGATCGCGACGTCGCCGGGGAGGTCCGCGATGATCAGATCGTAGGGATTGCCGAATTGCGCGAGCCAGCGTTTCGCGTCGGCGGGCTCGTCCTTGTAGTTGAAGCCGACCAGCTTGATGCCGAGCTGCTTGCCGTCGTTCATCAGGATCGAATGCTCTTCGCGGCAGGCGAAGCACCAGCTCGCGAAGACGTTGAGCAGATACGGCTCGCCGGCCAGGTCCAGATTCGTCACGCGGCGCTCGGGGTCGTCCAGCGTCGGCAGCGAGAACGCCGGCGCGGCCTTGCCGATCAACGGCGACGGCACTTCGCGCAGGTCGTGGTACTGGCTCCACCAGATGCCGAAGCCGAGCAACGCGAGCACCAGCACGAAGCCGGCGAAGGGGAGGAGTCTTGGGTTCATGCCGTAGAGCCGGGATTGGAGATTGGGGATTGGGGATTGGGGAAGGCGGACGAAGCACGTTCGTCGCTGCTCTTACGAATCCCGAATCCCGAATCCCGAATCCCTGCCGTCAAGCCATACCTTCGATCGCAAGCCGCGACGAAGCCGCCCAGCATCATGAACAGCGCGCCGAGCCAGATCCAGCGCACGAACGGCTTGACGTAGACGCGCACGGCCCAGGCGCCGTCGTCGCCGACCTTTTCGCCGAGCGCGACATAGATGTCGCGGAACAGGCCGGGGTCGATCGCCGACTCGGTCTGGGTCTGCTGGTTGCGCGCGTACTGCCGCTTCTGCGGATTGAGCGTCGCGACTACCGCGTTGTCCTTCAACACGCTGATCGTGCCCTGCTGCGCGACGAAGTTCGGCCCCTGCGCCTGCTTGACGCCGTCGAAGCGGAAGCTCAGCGCGCCGACGGCCACGCTCTGGTTCGGTGCCAGGCGCACGTCCTTCTCCACGCTCGTCGCCTCGACGATCAGCACGCCGGCCAGGAATACGGCGACGCCGAAATGCGCGCAGATCATGCCGACCATCTCGGGCGTGTAGCGGCGCCCGCGCGGCGCGTTGCGCCAACGCGAGAGCGCATAGAGCGCGATGCCGATGCCGACCCAGAGCGATGCGGCGACGCCCGCGTAGGCTTTGCCGGACGTCGCGCCCTCGGGGAGCAGCAGGTAGGCGGCGACCAGCGCGAACGGAATCGGATACAGCGCCGGAAGCAACCGCTTGACCGAAGCCTTCAAGTCGCCCTGCCGCCATTTGAGGAATGGCCCGAACGGCATCAGCAGCACGACCGGCAGCATCAGCAGCACGAACATGAAACCGAAATACGGCGGCCCGACCGAGATGCGGCCGAGATTGAACGCTTCGCCGAGGAGCGGATACAGCGTGCCGAGCAGCACCATGGCTGCGGCGCACGTGAACAGCAGGTTGTTGATCAGCAGCGCGGTTTCGCGCGACACGGCCGCGAAAGGCTCTCCGCCGGCGACCTTAGGTGCACGCAGTGCATAGATCAGCAGCGAGCCGCCGACGACGGCGGCGAGGAACGAAAGGATGAACAGGCCGCGCTTGGGATCGCTCGCGAACGAGTGCACGCTGGTCAGCACGCCGGAACGCACCAGGAACGTGCCGAGGAGAGAAAGCGAAAAGGCAAAAATAGCCAAGAGCAGCGTCCAGGCGCGGAACGAGCCACGTTTCTCGGTGACCGCCTGCGAATGGATCAGCGCGGTGCCGACCAGCCACGGCATGAACGATGCGTTCTCGACCGGATCCCAGAACCACCAGCCGCCCCAGCCGAGTTCGTAGTAGGCCCACCAGCTGCCGAGCGCGATGCCGAGCGTCAGGAAACCCCAGGCGACGTTCGTCCACGGCCGCGCCCAGCGTACCCAGCGCACGTCGAGTTGGCCGCCGAGCAGGGCCGCCAGCGCGAAAGCGAACGCGACCGAGAAGCCGACGTAGCCGGTGTAGAGCATCGGCGGATGTACGATCAGGCCGAAGTCCTGCAGGACCGGATTCAGATCGTTGCCGTCGACCGGCATCGGCAGCTCGCGCGCGAACGGGTTGGACGTGAGCAGCGTGAACAGCAGGAAGCCGAAGGCGATGAAGCCGAGCACGCCGAGCACGCGCGCGATGAAGTCGTCGGGCAGCTTGCGGCTGAAGGCGGCGACCGCGACGCTCCAGATGTTGAGGATCAGCAGCCACAGCAGCAGCGACCCTTCGTGCGCACCCCAGACGGCCGAGAAGCGGTAGTACCAGGGCAGCAGCGAGTTCGAGTTCTGCGCGACGTAGGTGACCGAGAAGTCCTGCGTCACGAACGCGTACGTCAATATGCCGAACGCGAGCACGACGAAAACCGCCTGTCCGGCGACCGCAGGTCGCGCGACCGCGATCAGCGCGCGATTGCCGAGCTGGGCGCCGAGGATCGGCAGCACGCACTGGGCGACCGACAGCAGCAGGGCGAGAATCAGGGCGAATTGACCGAGTTCGGGGATCATCGGCGGGCGGCGGCGGGAAAGCAGACTGCGTAGGGTACGCGAGATGCGCAGCCGACAGAACTGCAGCGGCTGCGGCGGTGGGTCGCGCGGCCGAGAGGCTCCGGCTGACGGACGAGAATCGCGGCTGAAGCCGCTCCCACAGAGCCGCTGCTGCGAGGCTTTGCTGTGCGGGAGCGGCTTCAGCCGGGATTTCCCACCCTCAAGGCGCCGTTGGGGCCAGCGTGGACAGGTAGGCGGCGATCGCGCCGATCGAAGCGTCGTCCAGAGTGCGCGCGACGCCCTGCATGATGAAATCGTTGCTCGAGTCGCTCAGTTTGCCGTCGCGGTAGTCTTTCAGGCGCTGCACCAGATAGTCGGCATGCTGGCCGCGCAGCGCCGGATACGCGGCGTAGGCGTTGCCGGACAGGCCGGCGGCCGTCGTTCCATGGCAACCCTGGCACGGTGGGGTGCCGGATCGCGCATCGCCGTGCAGGAACAGCGCTTCGCCGCTCGACGCTTCGGGGCTGGCTGGCGTCGCCACGTCGGCAGTGGCTGCCTGCTGCGAAAAATACGCGGCGAGGTTGCGCATGTCTTCGTCGGACAGCATCGCCGCCTGCGCCGTCATCGGCGACTGCGGGCGCGTGCCGCGCTTGAACTTCGCCAGCTCCCAGTACAGATAGTCCACGCGCTGGCCGGCCAGGCGCGGGAAGGCCGGCACCAGCGAATTGCCGTTCGGACCGTGGCAGGCGAAGCAGACGGCCGCCTTGGCGGCGCCTGCGCTCGCGTCGCCGTGGATCGGCGCGACGCCGCGCTGGTCGATGTAACCGGGGGCCGCCCAAGCGGGCGCTGCGAGCACGAGCGCGAGCACGGCGGATACGCGGCGGGACGGGGTGAGGTTCATCGCCAGGGGCCTCACAACTGCACGTTGACCAGCACGCCGACGAGGTTCGCGCTGTAGCTGACCGGTCCGCCGTCGGTGTAGACGCGGTTGCCGATCACGTAGCCGGCGTCGAGGCCGAGGTAGTGCCAGTCGCTGACGCGGCCGCGTTCGTAGTAGTCGAACAGGCGCATCGAGACGCGCCGCGCGATCGGAAACGTCAGCCCTATGTTCAGCGAGTTCACGCGGTAGACCATCGCCGGGAACGCGCCGCCGCCGGGGCCCGCGTTCGGCGCCGTGTCCGGATAGGCGAGGGCGCTGGAGCCGGCGTACGTGTAGCCGTCGGTGCCGCGCGAATAGAGGTAGTTCCAGCTCGCGTCCAGCCGCACGCGGCCGAAATCGTGATTGAAGATCGCTCCGGCGTAGTAGTCGCGCTGCTTGTCGTGCAACCACCACATGCCGTCGAGCGTGTAGTTCGCACCGCCCAGGCGCGGATCGGTGCCGGCGCCGGATTGCTGGTCCTGCACGTTCGCAAGATTCAAGCGCGAGCGATCCACTGCGACGTACGCGCTCACGTTCGTCGCGATCATCGGCTGCCATTCCCACTGCAGCGTGGCGCCGTAGGTGTCGTAGTCCTGGCGGCCGATCTGTGCGTCGTAGGAATTCCAGTCGCCGCGCAGCGAAGCGCTGATCGTCATGTCGTCGAGCGGCATCACGGTCGCCATCAGGTCGACCTTGTTCTCGTCGCGGCTGGACATGTCGTACTTGCGCATCGCATCGACCGTGTGCGCCGGCGTGCCGCCGTCCGGCGCGACATAGCCGGGCAGGCTGTTCGAATAGGTGAAGTCGTAGGGGTCGTAGTCGTAGTCGTTGCCGGTCTGTTTCAGGTAGGTCACGTTCGCGCGGAACGTCAGCCAGTCGAGCGCACGGTTGACCCAAGTGAGCTTGAGGCTGCTGTCGTCGATCTGGCTGCGTTCGCGGTTGCTCGGTTCGTAGCGGTTGTAGTCGAGCGTCGCTCCGAGCGTGTTCTTGTCGCCGAGCTTCCCGTCCGCGCCGACGTTCGCGTCGGTCGTCTGGATGTCGAGCGGCAGGCTCGAAATGCGCGTCAATGCCGACGGATCGGTCAGCGGATTGAACAGGCCGACTTCCCCCGGAACGATGCTGCCCTGCGAGCCGTTTTCGCTGACGTAGCCGTAGTCGCCGGTCAGCGGGCTGTAGGCGAGGTAGGTATTGCGATAGTCCTCGCGGTTGAACTTGAAGCCGCCGCGCAGGCTGAGGTCGGAAGTCGGCTGCAGCACGATGCGTGCATCGAGCATCGAGGTGTCGATCTCCATGTCGGCATTCGGACGCGACAACGCCGCCGTGGTGTTCCAGTCCGCGCAGTTGTACAGGAATGGATTCTGTGGTCCGGTCTGCAGGCTGCCGTTGAGGCCGATGCCGAACACGCCCTGGCAGTTGATCGGCGCGATCAGCGCGTCGTTCTGCGTCATGCGTCCGGCGGAGCCCGTGATCGAGAGCTCGCCGTTCCACGGGATCTTGCGCGTGAATGTCGCCTGCAGGTTGTGGTAGTTGTTGTCCGGTTCGGTCGACATCTGTCCTTGATACAGCGGAGCCGCTACCGAGCCCGGGATCAGCGGCGAGGTCAGCGTGAACGGCGACTGGAATGTGTAGGCGCGATTCGCGTCGCGATAGAACGAACCCTGGTAGCCGAAATCCATGCGCCAGACCGAGCCGGCGTAGCGCAAGCCCGCATTGACGCTGATCGTGCTGTCGTCGATCGGCTTGACTGTTTCGTTGACGCCGCCATCATTCGGAAACGCGAACGCGAAGAAGAACGGCCCGCCATACGGCCGCGCGCCGGTGCGTTGCTCGTCGGTGACGTTGGCGTAGGCGGTCCACTGCGGGGTGAGGTACATGCTGTAGCC
>Ga0207678_10000280_pt1 | contig 46214 bp, 43 predicted proteins | sample KBSC63metaG_FD_184319 | JGI IMG/M metagenome (GOLD analysis project Ga0207678, IMG submission 184319) | Corn rhizosphere microbial communities from Kellogg Biological Station, Michigan, USA - KBS C6-3 metaG (SPAdes) (version 2) | ecosystem: Host-associated > Plants > Roots > Rhizosphere > Soil ... | reverse complement strand
CTCAGGTTCCAGCGAGCAGGTGCTGTAGATGAGTAGTCCGCCCGGCTTCACCGCTTCGGCGGCGGCCCGGATGATGGATCGCTGGATCGCCGGCATGACGGCGAGATCCGAGGCTTTGAGCCGCCAGCGCGCGTCCGGATGGCGCCGGAAGGTGCCCGTGCCGGTGCAGGGCACATCGACCAGGACCGCATCCATGTTGCGCAAGGCGGGATGCCGGGCATCGTCGACCAGCGGCACGACGTTCTTCGCATTGAGCCGAATCGCCGTCGCAATGACGCGTTGCATGCGTGCCGCCGACCGATCGGCCGCAAAGACTACTTCAGCATCGCGGGCCATCTCGAACGTCTTGCCGCCAGGCGCCGCGCACAGGTCCGCGACCCGGGATCCGGGTGCGATGCCGGCGTACTGGACAACCAGCGTCGCGGCCGGATCCTGCACGAAAAACAGCCCGCGCGTGAACGCCTCGAGCTCGGTAAGCGAAACACCGTGCCCCAACTCGATGGAGTCGGCGACGAGCGGGGCTCCGTGCGTCGGTACTCCCGCCGCCGTGAGCATGTCGGCCAGCTCGGCACGCGTCGTATTGAACGGCCGAAGAACTACCGGAGCCTCGGTGTTGTTTGCCGCCAGCAGTGCGGCTGTCTCCTCGGCGCCCCACCGTGCCACCCAACGGGCGACGAGCCAGCGAGGGTGCGAATTGGCGAGCGCGAGTGCATCGATCGGATCTGGCGGCGTCGCCACGCCCAGGTTGGCGCGCTCCCGGTCGGTTCGCCGCAAAACCGCGTTCGCGAGCTTGCTGGCGCCAATTCCGTGGCGCGTCTTGGTGAGTTCGACAGTCTGGGCGATCGCAGCGTAGGCGGGGACCGACCCCATGCAGAGCAGCTGATACGCGCCGAGCCTGAGCAGGTCGATGAGGTCCGGATCGAGGCGGACGAGCCCTCCGCGGACACGGTCGGAGAGGACCGCATCGAGAAAGGCACGCTTGCGCATCATCCCGTAGAGCAGTTCCTGCGTCCATCTCCGGTCGCGAGAATCGATCTGCGTGGTGTGCCGTTCGAACGACGGATCCAGCAGCTGCCCAGCCCGAACATCCGCGCAGACCTCGGCGGCAATGATCCGCGTCGGAGTGATCGACGAGCTGCGCATAGCGCTGCCAGAGGAGGTTTCCCTGATCTCAGAGCTCACGCTTTCAACGTCCCGGTAGTTGACGGCGACAGGTTTGTGGCTTTGCATCGTCGGACGGGCTCGGGAGTGCCCCGGTAGCTGCCCGTCCCCGATAATTCCGGGATTCGTGCTCATTATTTACACTGGCAAAAGGAACGTCGCGCAGGGCGCTGCCAAGAACGGCCTCTTCAAAGGAGCGGATGCCGTAGATGCCAACTGCCCCCCGCGAAGTGCACGATCTAAGGCGTGTCACTTGATCCGAGGTTACGAAAGTTGTCGACTCACGATTGCGCAGATTAGTCCGATTCTCAACAATAACTGACATCTGCGAGTCGTTTCTCAAATTTGTGAGAGTTTAAGCGAGTGTCGTGCCGGGGCGAATATATAGTGAACATTCGTTCATGCGGCGAAAATCTCCACTACTGTCCGACTTTGGATCGCCAGCTGTGGCAGAACTCGCAAGCAAGCCTGTTCCCCGGGCGTAGAGCTCGATTTCCCAGTGATCTACCGGCGGGGAGATGGCGTAGTGAACCGGGGGAACCTGGTTTTCGGCTGAGATTTGAGCCAATCCCGCCTCCGAAGCATGCCCCTTTTGACCGTTTTCAGACGCGCTGGCAGGTCGGTTCACTGCCGCTTGTGTCCAACACCCGTTGAGCCGGCGCGACACATTTCAAAAACCCGCCGTTCGCCTCGCATCCGGGCCGCGTGCTCCAGGACGCGTGGGTGGTTAGCCGAGCGAATCGCCTATGGAGATACCACGACCGCGATGCCAGTCGATCGCCTGCATGCGCCGCTTGCCGGCTGGCTGAACGTCGCAGAGTCGAACAGCGCCGTCGCCACATGCAACGACGAGGCCATCCTCATCGGCGGCGAGTACCTCACCAGGAGCCCCGGACATGTCGAAAATGCGTCTTGCTCCGAACAGTTTGAGATCGGCCCCGCGGTGGGTCGTCCAGGCGCCAGGCTTGGGGTCGTAGGCGCGTATCACGTTGGCAACCTGATGCTCGCTGAGCGACCAGTCGATGCGAGTAGTGTCTCGATCCACTTTGGCCGCGTAGGTCGCCAGTGAATCGTCCTGAGCATGCTCGGTCGCGTGGCCCAGCTCGATCAGTGTGAGCGCCTCGATCAGGGCGAGCGCGCCGAGCTCGGACAGGCGGCCCTGGAGCTCTCCGTAGGTCTCGTCATCGGCTATCGGCGTGCGCGACTGGAGAATGATCGGTCCGGCATCGAGGGCGGGCACCATCCGCATGATGGTGACACCAGTTTCGGTCAGCCCCTCCCGAATCGCGCCTTGAATTGGAGATGCGCCGCGGAGGGCTGGCAGCAGCGACGCGTGAATGTTGAGCGTGCCGTGTGCGGGCGCGTCGATTATGGCGCGCGGCAGGATGTGGCCATAGGCGACGACGACGGAAAGATCCGGGGCAACCGCCTCGACGAGCTCGCGGAAGTCTTCGTCCCGTGGGGATTCGGGTTGGAAGACGGGGAGCGACTCCTCGAGTGCGATCCGCTTGACCGCGGGCTGCGTGAGCACACGATCGCGTCCCACGGGTCTGTCCGGACGTGTAACGACGGCGCACACTTCGAACCCCTCGCCGACGAGCGCGCGCAGCGCTGGTGCGGCGAAATCGGGCGTGCCCCAGAACATTACGCGCATGGAAAGGTCAGAGCTCCGGCTCGAACGGCGGCGCGGCAGGATCCGTCGATTTGCTGCGCGAGCGGGACTTGCGTGAATGCGCCTTCGCGGGCTCGAGCTTGCGAATGAAACCCGGATAGTTGACCGCTTCCTTCTCCCACTTTCGCGCCGTGAACTTGCGCTTGATCAGGCTCATGTAGTCGATGAAGAGCTTGCCGTCGAGATGGTCCAGCTCGTGTTGCACGCATCGGGCGGCGAGATCGGTTAGCTCGACCTCGAACGGATCGCCCTCGGCGTCGAGGGCGCGCACGACTATCCGCGTTGCGCGATCCACGTCGCCGAAGATCTCCGGGATGGAGAGGCAGCCCTCTTCCGCGCGCTCGGAGCCTTCGCGCTCGATGATCTCGGGATTCACCATCGCCATTGGATCGTCATCTACATCCATCACGAAGACACGCTCCTTGCGGCCGACCTGCGGCGCGGCGAGACCGATCCCCTCGGCGGCGCGCATCGTTTCGAACATGTCGGCTACGAGCGCACGAACCTCGTCGGTAACAGCTCGAAGAGCTTCGGTGCGCTCACGCAGGATCGGATCTCCAAGAACGCGAATGTCGAGTACAGCCACAGCTCGTTACTCCTCGGCGCCCGCAGAATTCTTGCGCATGATCTTGGCGATGCGGCCGCGCTCCACGATCAGACGCGTGTCGCCGGACTTTATCGTGACGCGGTCGTCCAGCGAGATGACGGGATTGCCGTCCTTGGTCTGCTGCGCGATGTACGTCACTTCGCCCACGACGCCTCCGGCCGTGACTATCTCGTCCCCGCGGCGAAGACTCCGGAGCATGGTATCGTGCTCCTTCTTCTGCTTCTGCTGCGGGCGAAGAAGGACGAAATAGAAGATGGCGCCGATCGCGCCATACATCAGGATGGTGCCTACTAGCGGATTGTTCATCGTGTGATTTCGGGTGTCGCGAAGTAGCGCACGAGCCAGTCGGCGCTCCACTCATCGAACGTTCCGCTTGCGATGTGTTCCCGGGCGGTACGCATGAGTCGAATCAGGAAATGTACATTGTGAAGCGACAGGAGGCGGAGTCCGAGAATCTCTCCGCTTACGAACAGATGCCTCAGATATGCGCGGCTGAATCGGGTGCAGGCCGGACAGTCGCAGTCCGGATCGAGCGGTCCGGGATCGGCGCGCAGCTCGGCGCGTTTCACATTGAGCCGTCCGTCGTGGGTGAAGACGGCTCCGGTGCGCCCCATTCGCGTAGGGGCCACGCAGTCGAACAGATCGACCCCGCGCCGGACGCCTTCGATTAGGTCCTCCGGGAATCCAACCCCCATGAGATAGCGTGGCCGGTCGCGCGGGATCGCCTCGTCGGCGACCTCGAGCATCGCATACATGTCGGGTTTGGCCTCGCCGACGGACAGGCCACCGATTCCGAATCCGGTCCAGTGCGCAAGCTCCGTGATTCGCTGGACGGACTCGCGCCGCAGGTGCGGATGGATTCCGCCCTGGACGATCGGAAAGAGAGTCTGCTCGAACGGGGCACTTGGCGCGCCGGCTTCGAACGCTGCGAGACAGCGCGCGAGCCAGCGTGCGCTGCGCTCCATCGCATCGCGCGCCGCGGCCTCGCTCGACTGCCCGGGAATGACATGATCGAATTGCATCATCACGTCAGCGCCGATGTTGCGCTCGATGCCAATCACGGTTTCGGGGGTGAAGAATTTCGCGTCGCCGTTGATGTGGCTTCGAAATTCGACTCCCTCCTCGCTGATGGTTCTGAGCGTTTCGAGCGAGAACACCTGGAACCCGCCCGAATCGGTGAGCAGGGGGCCATCCCATCCCATGAATCTGTGCAGCCCTCCCATGTCGCGAATCAGCTCGTCGCCGGGCCGGAGGTGCAGGTGGTACGCATTGGAGAGCACCATCGATGCTCCGGCGCAGTGCAGGTCGTCGGGGTCGAGCGCCTTCACTGTCGCGAGCGTACCGACGGGCATGAATGCCGGAGTCGGAACGTCGCCGTGCGGCGTCGCGAACACGCCCGCGCGCGCTCCGCCCTGAGATTGCAATACGTTGAAGCTGAACGGCATCGGGATCAGAGAATGAGCATTGCGTCGCCGTACGAGAAGAAGCGGTAGCGCTCCTCGACAGCGGTCGCGTACGCACGCATGGTCAGGTCGAAGCCGGCGAAGGCCGCTACCAGCATGATCAGGGTCGAGTGTGGCAGGTGAAAGTTAGTCAGCAGATGATCCACCGCGCGGAACGTGTACGGCGGACGGATGAAGATGCTGGTTTCATTGCTGCCCGATGCGACGGTTCCATCTGCAGATGCGGCGCTCTCGAGCGTGCGCACGGACGTCGTGCCTACGGCCCACGTTCTAGCGCCGCGCGAGCGGGCAGTGGCGATCTGCTGGGCGGCAAGCGCCGGTACCTCGTACCACTCCTCGTGCATCACGTGTTGCGCGGGGTCGTCGACTTCGACCGGCTTGAACGTGCCCGCGCCGACGTGGAGAATCACATCCGCGATTTCCACTCCGTGCGCGCGCAGCCCGCTCAGTATCTCCGGCGTGAAATGCAATCCCGCGGTTGGAGCAGCGGCCGATCCGGTCTCGGCGGCGTAAACGGTCTGGTATCGTTCCGCATCCGGCGGAGCGTCGGCGCGCGTGATGTATGGCGGAAGGGGAATGTGTCCGTAGCGCTCGATCGCATCCGAGTCGTTGAGCGGCGTGATGAGCTCGACGATGCGCGTGCGTCGTTCCGTCGTTTCGAGAATGCGAACGTCGAGTTGATCGCCGATGTGAATCATGCGCCCGGGTTTCACCTTTCCGCCGGGTCGCACCATCGCTTCATAGCGTGACTCATCGAGTGACTTGAGCAACAGTATCTCGGCGGGCGCTCCGGAATCGCGTGTGCCGAGCAGACGAGCGCGCATGACGCGCGTAGTGTTGCGAACGAGCACATCACCGGCGGGAATGTATTCCACGATGTCCGCGAAGCGACGATGCGCAATCGTTTGCGTTGCGCGATCGACCACCATGAGCCGGCTCTCGCCGCGCACCGGTGGCGGCGATTGCGCAATCAGCTCCGGTGGAAGCTGGAAGTCGTAGTCGGAGGTTCTGGTTCCGTGCATGGGAGGCTTATGCAGGATAATGATAATCCTGCGGTGGCCGTGCGAGTTCGAGTCTCGTCCCTGGCACGGGCTGGCTGATTGACGGATGCGGTGGATGGTCGTATATTCCTTGGACCATTGACGGTGACGTGTAGCAGTGGCAGCACTGCTACGAAGAAGCTCCGAGGAATTCCTCGGAGCTTCTTTGCATTCGGGGCTGATATCAGAGCAAACTGGTTTGCTGTGCTTGCGCCGGTGGCGTGTATCCGAAGTGGCGGTACGCCTGCGGAGTTGCGACTCGTCCGCGCGGAGTGCGCTGGAGAAATCCGTTCTGCACGAGGAAAGGCTCGTACACTTCCTCGATCGTTCCAGCATCCTCGCCGACTGCTGCAGCGATGGTCGTTATTCCTACCGGACCGCCCTCGAATTTCTCGATGATGGTGCGGAGGATGCGCGAATCCATATCGTCCAGTCCGAACTGATCGACGTCGAGCATCTGCAGTGCTTCGTCAGCCACTGGCAACGTGATGATTCCATCGGCGCGCACCTGCGCGTAGTCGCGCACCCTGCGCAAGAGACGGTTGGCGACGCGCGGCGTTCCGCGTGAGCGACGCGCAATCTCGTGCGTGCCGTGGACGTCAATCTCAGTCTTCAGCACTTCCGCAGTGCGGCGGACGATCAGCTCGAGCGCCTCCACCGGATAGTAATTGAGTCGCTGCTCGATCCCGAAGCGTGCGCGCAGCGGTGCTGTGAGCATGCCGAGCCGCGTCGTCGCACCGATGAGCGTGAATCGCTCGATCGGCATCGTGATCGTCTGTGCCTTGGGCCCTTCAGACAATCTGATGTCGATCCTGTAATCCTCCATCGCGGGATACAGGAACTCCTCGATCACCGGACGCAGACGATGAATCTCGTCGATGAAGAGGATGTCGCCGGCGCGCATGTTCGTGAGCGTCCCGACGAGATCGCCGGGTTTTTCCAGCGCGGGTCCGGACGTCGAGTGGATGTTCACGCCCAGCTCGCGCGCGATCAGCTCCGCCAACGTGGTCTTGCCAAGTCCAGGCGGGCCGAAGAAGAGCGTGTGGTCCAGCGGCTCGCGCCGCGCGAGCGCCGCATCGATGTAGATGCGGAGCGAGTCCTTGACCTTGGGCTGGCCGATGAACTCTGCCAGTTTCTGCGGTCGGAGCGAAAGCTCGACGACAGATTCGTCGGCGATGACTTCCGGTGTGGTGATCTCGGCGCGGGACATGGATTGGGTGTCCAAAGCTACTTCCGGCATCGTTCAAACATATCCCGAAGATACACCGAAAACAAGGTTGACCCAGTCAACTAATTCCGCCGCTGCAGCAGCCGCGCGGCTCAGCGGCTGAGCTGGTCGAGTCGTTCCGCCGCGCGGCTCAGCGGCTGAGCTGGTCGAGTCGTTCCGCCGCGCGGCCGAGTGTCTCGAAGGTCTTGCAGAAGGCGAATCGGACGGAGGACGTCCCGCGACCTGGATCGCCGTAGAAACTCGTTCCCGGCACCGTCGCGACGCCGATCGTCTCGGCCAGCCATACCGCGAAGTCGCGATCACTACGGCCGGGATCGATCGCGCTGAAGTCAGCCAGCACGTAATACGCGCCGTCGGGAACGCCGCACGAGAATCCCGCCTTTATCAGTGCGGTCATCATCACGTCGCGGCGTTGCTTGTATGCGAGCTGGAGATGGTTGTAGTAATCCGCGTCGAAGGCCATTCCAACCGCGCCGGCGGCCTGCAATGGTGCGGACGCACCGACGGTGAGGAAGTCGTGGACCTTGCGTATCGCATTCGTCAGCTCCCGCGGCGCGATCGCGTAGCCAAGCCGCCAGCCGGTGCACGAGAATGTCTTCGACAGCCCCGATATCGTTACCGTGCGCTCGCGCATTCCGGGCCACGTCGCGATCGGATGATGGTGGCCGGCGTACACGAGGTGCTCGTAAATCTCGTCGGTGAAGACGAGCAGATTGTGTCGTTGCGCCAGCTCCGCGACAGCCGAGATCTCGGCGCGCGAGAACACCTTGCCCGTGGGATTGTGTGGCGTGTTGAGAACGATCGCACGCGTGCGCGACGTGATCGATGCTGCGAGGCGCTCGATGTCCAGATCCCAATTCGGTGCGATCAACGGAACGAAGATCGGCTTCGCGCCGGCGAGCTCTGCGTCTGGCCCGTAGTTCTCGTAGAACGGCTCGAGTATGATCACCTCGTCGCCCGGATCGATGAGCGCCATGAATGTCGCAGCCATCGCTTCGGTGGCGCCGCACGTGACCGTTATCTCCGTATCCGGATCGACCAGCATGTCGTACCAGCGGCGATACTTCTCTGCGATCGCGATGCGTAGCGCCGGTGCACCCCACGTTATTGCGTATTGATTGATGTCGCCCTGGATCGCCGCGCACGCTGCCTCCTTCATGGGCGCCGGCATCGGGAAATCGGGGAAGCCCTGTGCGAGATTCACCGCTCCGGTGCGGTGCGCGATCCGCGTCATCTCCCGGATAACCGACTCGTTGAAAGTACTCGTCCGGCGTGCTGTCTTTGTCATGGGTTGCCGAGTCACGACTGTCGCGTCGTGCGATGAATGGTTTGTCGCGAGTCGCTAGCGTGCAGCGATGCGGGCCAGGGCGTTACGAATGAGATCGGTAGCAGCAAGCGGGCCGGTACTGGCATCGAGAGTCGCGCGGACGGCGCGCTCCGCGTCAGCGAGTGAATATCCAAGCGACACGAGCGCCCGGATCGCATCTTCCGCGGCAGCGCCGGGAGCGGGCGCTCCGCCGGATGTCTCTGTGACATCTACGTCGCGCATCTTGGTGGCGAGATCGAGGATCATCTGCTCGGCTTTCTTCTTTCCAACACGCGGAACGCTCTGCAGAGTCGCAGTGTCCTTCTCGACTATGGCTCGAACGAGCCGGGCCGCCGTGAGCGATGAAAGAAGACTGAGCGCGAGTGCGGGTCCGACTCCGTTCGCGGTACGCACCAGATCGAACAGGCGCCGCTCCAGCTGCGACGCGAATCCAAACAGCTGCCACCCATCTTCCTTGACGATCAGCGACGTATAGAGCGAGACCGGCTCGCCGACCGACGGGAGTGTTTCATACACCGAGAGGGGGATCTGCAGCATGTAGCCGACGCCGCCCGGCGTCGCAATCTCCACGCGATCCAGGTCCTTGGCTTCGAGCGTTCCGCGTATGCGCGAGATCATCGTGAAATCATCGTGAGCTCAGTGTGTTGGTCCAGGGCGAGCTAGACGCGACCGACGGGACGTGCGCGAGCAGCGATTGCCGGAGCGCGCGACGACATGACACACGTCAGGGCTGCAGCAACGCCATCCGCTGCATCGGATGGCGTGGGCACGGACTTGAGTCGCAGCAGGCGTGTAAGCATGAACTGCACCTGTGTCTTGGTTGCGGCGCCGTTTCCGACGACGGCCTTCTTGATCTCGGCAGGAGGATACTCGACGATCTCGATCCCCGCCTGCTGGCCGGCGAGCAATATGACGCCGCGCGCATGGCCGAGCACGATGGTTGTCCGAACATTGTGCGCGTAGAAGACATCTTCCACTGCGAGCGTGTCTGGTCGATGAGTGCGGATGAGCTCGCTGACACCGTCGTAGATCTCCTGCAGCCGCACCGGCAGCGGCTCGCGCGGCTTGGTGCGGATGACGCCGCATTCGATGAGTGAAGCGGCGCCGAGACGCTCGCCGCGCACGACCCCGTAGCCCGTAACCGCGGTACCGGGGTCGATGCCGAGCACGAGCACTACGCCGTGGCCATTTCGTCGGCGTCCATCTCGAAGTTGGCGACGACTCGCTGGACGTCGTCGAGGTCTTCGAGTGATTCGAGCAGCTTGAGCAGTGAGGTGGCGGTGCTGCCGGACACCTGGACCGTCGTTTTGGGGAGATACGACACTTCCGACTCCGTGACTTCAACGCCACCGGACTCCAGCGCTCCCTGAACTTCGTGAAGTGAGTTGGGCGGAGTGGTGATGACGTACTGTTCGTCCTCGCGTGCGAAGTCCTCGGCGCCTGCGTCGAGTGCCTTTTCCATCATCGCGTCTTCGTCGTACCTGGCTGCGTCGACGTAGATCTGACCCTTTCGATCGAACATGAAGGAGACGGAATTGGCGGCGCCGAGGTTCCCACCGCCATGCGACAGCTTGTGGCGAACGTCGGCCACGGTGCGGGTGGGGTTGTCGGTGACGGTGAAGATCATGATCGCAACGCCGCCCGGTCCGTAGCCCTCGTACGTGACGTCCTGATATTCCACGCCCTCGAGCTCACCGGTGCCCTTCTTCACGGCGCGCTCGATGTTTTCCTTCGGCATGGACGCCGCTTTCGCGGTGTCTATTGCCGTCCGGAGGCGGGGATTGCCGGCTGGATCACCGCCGCCGAGTTTGGCGGCCATGGTGATCTCACGGATCAACTTGGTGAAATGCGCGCCGCGCTTTGCGTCTGTGGCGGCCTTGTAGTGCTTGATTTGCTTCCATTTACTATGTCCAGCCATGGATCCTGCGTCAGTCTAAGGGGTTTGCTCGTAATATAGACGGAGCCTCTCAGCGAGCATGCCAAGCTCGGTGAGCGCTGCTGGAGAGAGGTGTCCTGTGAGAACCTGCATCAGCTCGCGGAGGCTGGCTGCTGCATCCATGCCGCCTGAAACACTGGCGTCGATCGAGCGCAGGATTGCCATCCGCGCCGGCTGAGGCATGGTGAGTGCCGAGAGCCAGCTCCGCGCGCGTTCGGCACGCGTTACGCGCTCCGCTTCGGGCAGAAGAATCGGCGGAATCGTCGCGAGCATCAACCGTGCGGTAGTGAGTGCCGCCAGCGCCATTTCGCGATCCCCGCCAAGCGTTGCCGATCCGGCACATTCAGCCAGGGCCGGAATTGCGAACAGAACCGGCTCGAGCGAGTACGGAGGAGCGGGTGGGAGCGGGGCGCGCGGGGCGACCTGGCTCACCGCGGGCTGGACAGGGATGGCGGTCACGCGCGGAATCTAGGCACATAACGGAGGAGGGGCTACATTGAACACTTGTCCGAACGGCGGGGCGGATACCTTTATGAAGCCATGGCTTTGAGAGCAAAATCTGTCCTGTGGGTGGATGACGAGAGCGACCTTCTCGAATCGCACTGCATTTTCCTGCGTTCCAAGGGATACGACGTGGAATGCGTGACGAACGCGGATGACGCGGTCGAGCTGTTGCGCAGAGAAACGTTTGATCTGCTCCTGTTGGACGAGCAGATGCCGGGAACGCGTGGTTTGGAAGCGTACCGCGAAGTCCGCGAGATTGCGCCGAATCTTCCCGTTGTGATGGTCACCAAGAGCGAGGAGGATTCGACGCTGCGTGAGGCGATCGGCGCCAACATCCGCGATTATCTCGTCAAGCCTGTGAATCCGCGACAGGTGCTATCCGTCATCACGCGCATTCTGGACGGGCCCCGAATCAGGTCGCAGGCGATTGCGCGTGCGTTCGTGGAGCGGTTTCGCGCACTGGAGCTGGAGCGCGCGCGGGATCTCGACTGGCGCGGGTGGATCGAGCGATACGACGAGCTGATGCGTTGGGACGTGGATCTGGCCGAAGCCGACGAGCGTGGGCTCTACGATTCGCTCCAGGGCCTGTACAGCGACATGCATCGCGAGTTTGCCGACTACATGCAGACGGCGTATCCCGCCTGGCTGGCGGACCTGAATGGCGAGCGTCCTGCGCTCTCGATCGACATAGTCGGCGAGTTCCTGACGCCGATTCTGGAACGCGAGAAGGCGGCGGTATTCATCGTGGTCGACTGCCTGCGCCTGGACCAGTGGCGGGTCCTGGAGCCGTTGCTTGCGCCGTACTTCGAAGTCGAGACGACGCACTATTACGCCGTGCTTCCGACGGCGACTCCGTACTCACGGAACTCGCTGTTCAGCGGACTGTTTCCAGGCGAGATCGCGACGCGTTTCCCGGAGTGGTGGGGAGCGCAGGACGATGAGTCTCTCAACGCGCACGAGCGCGAGCTTCTGGAGGCGCATCTCCGGGAGCTGCGTGGCGAGACCCATGTGCGGTACCAGAAGATCTCTACAGCGGCCGGATCGGACGACCTCGCGCGTCACATGGGAACGGCGATCGCGCCGGAGGGTGTGAGCGCTTTCGTGTTTAATTTTGTCGATCTGCTGACGCACGGTCGTAGCGAGTCGCAGATCCTTTATGAAGTAGCGCGTGACGAGATTGCGCTGCGCCGTCTCACGCGTCAGTGGTTCGAGCGGTCGGCGCTGCTGGCCCTGCTGCGCGAGGCGTCGGCTCGAAAGGTCTCGGTGCTGTTGACGACCGATCATGGCTCGATCCACTGCAACACGCCGGCGACGGTATTCGCGAAGCGCGATGCAAGCGCCAACCTCCGGTACAAGTTCGGCGAGGATCTCCGCGCGGAGTCGGCCGATCAGGCGTTGCTCTTCCCGAATCCCGATACATTGAAACTTCCTCAGCGGGGACATAACGTGAACACGCTCCTCGCGCGCAACGATTGCTTCTTCGTGTATCCGACAAAGCTTCGCGAATATCAGAGTCGTTATCGCGGATCGTTTCTGCATGGCGGCGTTTCACCGGAAGAGGTGATTCTTCCGCTCGCTCTTCTCACACCCAGACGTTAGTGGCGACAACTGTAGAGCCGGCCGCCGCGCCGGTTGGCATTCGTGCGGCGGAACAGGGAAGAGGTGCTGGAATTTCCATATATCGACGGCTGCTTCCGTTCCTCAAGCCGCACTCGTGGCGGATGGTGGGAGCCATCGCCACCAACATCGGCGCAGCACTGCTGGATGCCTTCTCTGTTGCGTTGCTCATTCCGTTCCTCAACACGCTGTTCGACCGTCCGGCGCTGGACATAAAGGCAGGATGGGTATCCAGTCTTCTGCACGCCACCGTCGGACAATTGATGGTGAGCGGCGACAAGATGAGCTCGCTCAGGAACGTCATCTTCGTCGTGATGATCGTGGTGATCGCGAAGAACGTGCTCGTCTGGGTGAGTGGCCGGTTCGGCGCGGAGCTGCAGGAATATGTGACGCGCGATCTGCGGAACTCCGTCTACAAGCACCTCGCGCGGCTCCCGCTCACGTACTTCACGCGCACCAAGTCGGGCCAGATAATCTCGCGGGTTCTGAACGATACGTTCGAGACGCGGCTCGTCCTCACGCAGATAGTGACGCAGTCTCTCCAGGCGGCTGCGCTGGTGGTGTCGACCATCGCGTTTCTGTTCGACATCTCGTGGCGATTGACGCTCATGGCGCTCGTGATCGTCCCGATCCTGAGCCTGGTTCTGCAGCCATTGCTGAAGAAGTTGCGCCGCGGCAATCGCCGGCGTGGAAATCAGCACGGCGAGATGGCGAGCGTGCTGCAGGAGACTGTCTCCGGCGTTCGCCTTGTCAAATCGTTTGGCGCCGAGGAGTTCGAGGAGCGCCGATTCACGAACGCGAGTGATACCTACGCTCGAACGACTGTTCGACTAACGAAACTTTCGTTCCTGGCGCCGCCGGTGACCGAGGTCATCGGGATGCTGATCGCGGTGACGCTGCTGTGGGTCGGCGCGCACCAGGTGCTGGTGGACAGATCGCTGACAGGCGCGGATCTCATAACATTTCTGGTATTCGTGCTGCGTCTGCTTCAGCCGCTCAAGCAGCTCACGGCGGTGCGTGCGACCGCGCAGTCGTCGCTCGCGTCCGCAGAGCGACTGTTTGACATTCTGGATACTCCGTCGGAACAGGAGCGTGATCGCGGTACGATCCGTGTCGACGGCTTTCACCGTGGCGTTCGGTTCGATAACGTCGGGTTCTCTTATGAGGGCGAGTCGGGCAGGCACGAGACTCCGGTGCTGCGGGACGTATCGTTCACCGCCGCGCGTGGTGACGTGATCGCGCTCGTCGGTGCCAGCGGAGCGGGAAAGACGACGCTCGTGGATCTGATACCGAGGTTCTACGAACCGACGACGGGGAGCATCACGATCGACGGGGTGGACACGCAGACCATGACGCTCGGTTCGCTGCGGTCGCTGATCGGGATAGTGAGTCAGGATACGGTTCTGTTCCACGATTCAGTGCGCAACAACATCGCATACGGAATGCCGAACAGGTACAGCGACGCCGAAATCGAGGCTGCTGCACGAGCGGCGAATGCACACGCATTCATTACCGCGCTCCCGGAGGGTTACTCGACCATGCTTGGCGAGCGCGGTACGCGATTGTCGGGCGGACAGCGTCAGCGCATCGCGATCGCGCGTGCGCTGCTGCTGGATCCGCCGATCCTGATCCTGGACGAAGCGACCTCTGCGCTCGACACGGAGTCGGAGCGACTCGTGCAGGCTGCGATAGACAGGCTGCTGGAAGGCCGGACGGTCTTTGTAATCGCGCATCGGTTATCGACCGTGCGCCACGCCACGCAGATACTCGTGCTGGACAAGGGGCGGATCATCGAATCCGGTACGCATGACGAGCTGCGCGCGCAACAGGGCGCATACTCGCGGTTGTACGACTTGCAGTTCCGCAGCGCAACCCGCGTCGATGTCGTTCCGGACGCGACGCCGGTTCCTTCCTTCAGCTGATGTGAATTACCTGTTTCTTCATGCGGGTCGGGAGTGGTCCGGCACTGCGCGAGCGTTCGCGGCTGCCGCGCACGGACTCGCGCGCCGCGGGCACGCAGTCGTGTTTGCAGTCGAACGTGACAGCACCGTGGAGCGCGTGATATCGGAGACTGCAACATCCCCGGGGCGGTCGCTGCTGGAGGTCGAGCCGATGGATCTCCGCGGGATATGGATCGGCGCCGCGCGCAGGCTCGCGCGCCTCGCGCGACAGCATGGATCCAACGTCGTGCTGGTGGACAGCGATCACGAGCATCTGATCGCGGCGATTGCCTATCGCGTCGGTTCCCGCGCGCGCGTGATTCGGCGGATCCGGGCCGGAGCGCGCCCGCTCGACATTCGCGGCGCGGGACGAATCGCGGCGCGAATCGCGCCGACGTGCTACCTGTTCGCGACGGAGCAGGATGCGAGCGCGGTGCCGCTCCCGCGCGGAGCGGTCGGCAAGGTGATCGCGCCGATGGGTGTCGCCGAGGCGCTTCCACAAAATGCAACCGACCTGCTCGGCGACGAGGTGAACGTCGTGTGCGTGCACGATGCGTCGTCGCGCAGTCGCGCGGCCGCTGCGATTCGCACGGTCGCGATGCTGGCACCGCGTCACGCTGGACTGCATCTCACGATCGTCGGTGACGGCGGAGGCGGAGGGACGTACGACGATGACCTCAAGATGCAAGCGGCGGCACTCGGCGCACTCGGTCTCGTGACGTTTCTCGGTGACCGCGCCGATCACCTCGAGGTGATGCGACGCGCGAGACTGGGCTGGGTCGTTGCCGATTCCGATACGGCAGTGTTCGGCATACTGGATTTCATGTCGCTCGGAATCCCGGTCCTCGCACCCGAGCGCTCCGTTGCCGAACAGTACGTGCTCAACGACATTACCGGCATGCTCGTGCCAAGCGATGACGCTTTCATGACCGCGGCAGCTGCTGCGGAGCTCCTCACGAGCGACAGCCGGCGTGAAGCGATGGGAGCGGCCGCACGCGGTCGCGTCACGCGCGAGGGGAGCGAAGCTGCGATGGTGGACGGCTTCGAGCACGCCGCCGCGGCGGTAACAGCCAGGCGAAAGCGCTGACGTGCCAACCACACCGGAACGTATGCCGGTATCCGTGGTGATTGCTGCCCGGAACGAAGCCGCGAACATCACGGCGTGCATCGAATCGGTGAGCTGGGCGAGCGAGATACTGGTTGTCGATCAGGGATCGAGCGATGGTACGGGCGAGCTCGCGACCGGAGCCGGTGCGACCGTCATCTCTCCGGACGCCGCAACGATCGGCGCGCTGCGAAACGCCGCCATAGCAAGAGCGCGAAACCGATGGGTTCTTGTGGTCGATGCGGACGAGCGCGGGACCGCCGAGCTTGGGCAGGCGGTGCGCGAGGCGATCTCGCGTCCAGCATCGGGCGCGTATCGCGTTCCTCGCCGGAACTTCTTTCTTGGACGCGAGATCCGGCACGGTGGGTGGGAAGCCGATCGCCCTGTGAGGCTGTTCGACTCGGCATTGCGATACAACGACAGTCGCGTGCACGAACACGTTCTCACCAACGAGGAGCCAGCGACACTCGGCGCTGCGCTGCTGCACTACCCGTACGCGTCGCAGGACATCTACTTCGAGAAGTTCGTGCGCTACAGTCGCTGGTGGGCAGAAGACCAATCGCGGCGCGGCAGGCGTGGCTCGATCGCGGCAATCGTCTTCAAGCCGCCGGCGCGTTTCGTCTCGATGTTCATCTTTCGCCTGGGATTCCTCGACGGTGCGCGCGGGGCAGTGCTGGCGTCGCTCGCTGCCGCGAGTGTGTGCGCAAAGTACGTTCGACTATGGGCCATGCAATGCGAGTCCTGATCATCGGAAGCTCCAATCCGTGGCGCATGGAGGCCGCGACCGAGCGCGCACTGCGTCGAGCGGGGCACGAGACGTTGATCGTGGACGACCGGCGAACCAAGCGGGCGATCGGGTGGCGCATGACCCAGCACATAGTTCGTGCGCGCGCTCGGCATTTCAGACCGGATTTCATCTTTCTGTCCAAGTGTCTCGCGCTGGATCTGGAGACCGTTCGCCGGTTGCTGGGCGATACGCAGAACGCGATGTGGTATCACGATCCGCAATGGTTTCGCGATACCGACCGGCCCGACATCGGCCACATCCTGGCTGTCGCCCGACTCGCTCGCACTTTTTTCGTCACCGGCTTCGATGCTGAGTGGCGCGCGTTGGGCACCAACGCGAAATTTCTTCCAGCAGCTGGCGATTCCGGAATCAAGCCTGTCGCGCCCGATCCAGCGTACGCAGCTGATGCGGCGTTCATTGGAACGGGCTACGACCCGTCGCGCGCGGAGCTATTGCTTGAACTGGCCAGACATCACGACGTCCGCGTCTACGGCCCGGGGTGGGAGCGCTGGCGCGGCGAGCTCAACTGGAACGGGCGCAGCATCGAAGGGAAGGAATTCGCGCAGGTCTGCTCCAGCTCGGCGGTCGTGCTTGGCATCAATCCGTCGCGCGCTGCCGGTGGGATAAGCTACACCTCCGATCGGACGTGGATGGTGATGCTCGCGGGCGCGTTCTATCTGGGCCACGGAACGGCCGGTGTCACGCAATTTCTAATCGATGGCAAGCACTGTGCGTGGTACACCGACGCCGGAGATTGCGCCGCCAAGCTCGATCACTATCTCCGCGACCCTGCGGCCCGTGAGCGGATCAGGCGCGAAGGTGAGCAATTCGTTCGCAGGAACCACACGTACGATCAGCGCATCGCCAATCTCCTGTCCGGCGAGGCGTGGACGGCTGCATCGGTAACTGGATAGCACTGTTGCAACATCTTTTTGTTACAAGGGACTTTCTTCCCACATTGAGCGGCGCGGCGCGTTGCCACGTTGCGCTGGCACGGCAGTATCCGGAACCGATGTCGGTCTCGACCGTGGCAACACGGGAATCGGTCAGCCACGATGCTGCGGAAGAATACAAGATCGAGCGGCAATCCTTCGGATATGACGCCGCCGATGGCGTGATCAGTCGCGTGCGGTGGCAGCGCTGGCTTGCGGGGCGCTGCAAGGGTCGCGTCCAGGTTCTGCACTGCGGTGGTGTTGGCGTCGCGGGACGCGTGGTGCGGAGCGCTCACAAACGCGCGCGGATTCCCTACATCATGCATGTGAGTGCACGCGATTTGAATCGCGCGCGCGAGATGGCGCAGGCAGGATGGTTGAGTCGCCGCGCGGTGCGGATGCTGCTCGGCGATGCCGCCGGCGTCGTTGCCACGACCGACTACGTAGCGATTCTCACGCGTGAGCTCATGCAGGAGATCGGGATCACGCAGCCACCGCCAGTGGCCGCGCCCGGCCTCGGCACCGATCCGATGCTGTTTGGTCCCGGGCGTGATAGCGGGACGCTCCGGCAGCGCTGGGGAATACGGCGCGCGCCGATCGTGCTCACCGTCGCGCGCCTCGTGCCAAACAAGGGACAGGACGCCGGTATCGAGGCGATCGCGTTGCTTCGTGACGAGTTCCCGAACCTGCGCTACGTTCTGGTGGGTGAGGGGAGTGATGAAGCTCGGTTACGTAATCTCGCGGCGGACATGAACGTCATGGACCGCGTCGGCTTCGCCGGTCCGATGCGCGATGACGAGTTGCCCGAGGCATACGCGACGTCGACCATTTACCTTGACGCATCACGCCCCGCTCCGGATGCAAGTGTCGCTGCGAATGGAATCTCGCTGATTGAAGCTCAGGCAACCGCACTGCCGGTGGTCACGAGCGACGCCGGCGGCGTGCGCTCGCTCGTTCGCGAAGGCGAGTGCGGGATCATCGTCGAGCCGGCGAACGCGCAATCGATCGCCGATGCGCTCGCCGTTCTGTTGCGCGACGCGGACAGGCGAAGTGAGATGGGGATGGCAGGCCGAGAGGCCGTGGAGACTCGCATGAACTGGCACCGCGTGGCGCAAGACACCGCACGATTCGTCCGGGAGTGCGTCGCGAATGGCTGATGCACCACGGCCGACCGCGTCGCATCGCGCTGAATACTACGCTCTCCGTACCGTGGTCGGTACGTTGCACGCGCTTCCCTGGAATGTCGCGTGCGGGTTTGGATCCAGGCTGGGAACCATCGGCTACCGGCCGCTCGGTATACGCAGACACGTCGTCGAGCGCCAGATTGCTGCCGCATTTCCGGAATTGTCCGAACATGAAGTGCATGTCCTCGCGCTGAAGGCCTACGCGCATCTCGGGCGCTCGTCCATAGAGACCGCGTTGCTTCCTTCGATCGGCCAGAAGGGTGTGCTCGACATGGTCGAGTCCGTCGAGGGATTCGAGTTGGTTGAGGACGCGATCTCACGTGGTGGTGGCGCCGTGCTCGTAACGGGCCATCTCGGCAACTGGGAGCTCGCTGGCGCGTACGTGGCGGCGCGCGGCGTTCCGATGGACGTCATCGTGCGTACGCAGGCGAATCCGCTTTTCGACGCGTATATCAACGAGACACGTGCGACGCTGGGAATGACGGTTGTTCGTGACTACGAGGCGGCGCGCCGAACGCCGAAGTCGCTGAGGGAGGGCAGAGCGGTCGCGTTCGTGTCGGACCAGGGGGTGATGGGTCTCGCATCGACTTTTGTCCCGTTCTTCGGCCGGCCCGCCAAGACACCTCGTGGCGCTGCGGTATTCGCGATGAAGTACGATACGCCAACGCTGTTCGTCACGGCGCTGCGACAGGCAAGCGGGCGCTATCGCGTAAGCGTCGAGCGTGTTCCGATCATTCGCACCGGCAATCGCGAGGCTGACGTCGACGCGATAGTCGCGAATTACACCGCGATACTGGAGCGTTGGGTGCGGAGCGCTCCGGAGCAGTACTTCTGGCACCACCGCCGCTGGCGCCGCCAGCCGGAGGGCACCCCGCCGGAGCTCCGGGACCCGAGTTTGTGAGCACCGGCAGCAGGCTCATGTCCGATACGCGGACGCGGATCGGCGTTACCGTCATTGCGGTAATGGTGGTAATGGCGGTCTTTGCGCCGATTGTCGCCGGAAAGGATCCCAATGCGATAGACCTGATCCACCTGCTCGATCCGCCGTCCCGTGTTCACTGGCTCGGCACCGACGTCCAGGGACGCGACGTCTGGGCGCGGCTCGTTTACGGCGCCAGGGTGTCGCTCGCGGTCGGGCTCGTTTCGCAGGCGATCGCGGTGAGTCTCGGGATAACGCTCGGATTGCTCGCCGGTTATTATCGCGGCTGGATCGACGAGATCGTGATGCGGCTCGCCGATGTTACGCTGGCATTTCCGACGCTGCTGTTGCTGATCGCGATGTCGGCCGCCTTCCAGCCGTCGATGAGTGTCGTGTTCATTACGATTGGCGTGGTTGGCTGGGCCGGAATTGCTCGACTGGTACGTGGACAGGTTCTTGTAGTACGGGATCTGGAATATGTGCAGGCTGCGCGTGCGCTTGGCGCACGCGGGGAGCGCATCATGTTGCTGCACGTTTTACCGAACGTCGTGGGCCCGGTCGTGATTGCCGCAACGCTCGGCATCGCGGGTGCGATAATGGCGGAGGCCGCGCTGTCGTTCCTTGGTCTCGGTATTCAGCCGCCGACAGCGAGTTGGGGAAGTATGATTGCAGACGGACGCGATCTGGACCAACTTCGGAACGCGCCGTGGACGTCACTTGCGCCTGGCCTGGCGATCGGAGCCGCCGTACTCGGCTTCAACCTGCTGGGCGACGCGCTCCGAGACGCGCTCGATCCGCGACGCACTGGAGGAGCTGAATAGCATGCAGTCCCCAAGTGGTGAGTCGAGCGATGCCGTCCGGCTGGACAAGTGGTTATGGGCAGCGCGTTTCTTCAAGACGCGAGCTCTCGCCGCTGAAGCGGTCGACGGCGGCAAGGTTCATCTGAACGGTGAGCGAGTCAAGCGCTCGAAGACATTGAAGCTCGGCGACGAGGTGCGCGTGAGGCTCGGTCCGTACGAACATCGGATCGTCGTACGGTCGACATCCGATCGCCGTGGGCCAGCGACCGTCGCGGCCACGCTCTACGACGAGCTGCCTGAGAGTCGCGCGACGCGTGAGGCGCTCATTGAGCAGCGCCGTATGGAGATTGCGGTTGGCGCAGACGATGCGGGAAGGCCGAGCAAGCGGGACCGACGGCAGATCGAGCAGCTCCGCAAGCGCAGAGATTGAACCAGTGAGGAGACCCGCGCGATGAATCTCATCTTCCGAATGATCAGGGTGTTCTTCATGGCGCGACGTCGCTCCCGCGTGCACCCGCTGGCGGAAACTTCACTGACGTTCATGGTGTGGCCCTCCGACGTCGACGTGCTCATCCACATGAACAACGGTCGCTATCTCACGTTGATGGACCTGGGCCGCGTCGATGCCAGTCTTCGAAACGGGATCTGGAAGGCGCTCAGGAGTCGCGGCTGGTACACCGTGGTCGCGTCCGAGGCGATTCGGTTCAGGGAATCTCTGCCGTTGTTCGAGCGCTTCGAGCTTCGCACGCGGACGCTCGGATGGGATGAGAAATCGTTGTACATACGCCAGCAATTCCTCGTGCGAGGTCGTGTCGTCGCGGTCGGGATCGTTCGAGTGAGATTTCTGAAGCGCACGGGCGGGACCCTGGCCGCGGCTGACGTTGCAAGCGCATTCATGCCCGGCGTCGCATCTCCCAAGCTTCCGGGTTACATCTCTGACTGGCGTGCCGCCGAGTCGGGCTACTCCAGTGCTACCAGCATAGAATCGTCACAGAACCACTGGACTGCTCTTGGCGTATAAGATGTGTGGGCGGAGATATACTTACGCAACATCACCAATGGGCTGGCTTACAACATGCTAACATCGCGGTTCCTTCCACTCGCCGTCGCGCTCGGCATCGGCGCTGCAATCGCTGGCAGCTCCGTTACGGCAAAGGCGTCGGCACGTTCGCCGGTCGCTCACACCTCGCACGTGGCGGAGGTCGATACGGCGACGTTCGCCGGCGGTTGTTTCTGGAGCATGGAGCGGCCATTCGACAATACGACCGGCGTGATCTCCACGACCGTGGGGTACACCGGCGGCACCAAAGCCAATCCAACGTACGAGGAAGTCAGCACGGGAACGACAGGGCATCTCGAATCAGTCGAAGTGCATTACGACCCTTCGAAGGTGACGTACGACCGTCTGCTGTACATCTACTGGCACAACATCGATCCCGTCACGGCGGACGGTCAGTTCTGCGACCGTGGCAACGAATATCACACCGCGATCTTCTACCACAACGACGCGCAGCGAAGGGCCGCTGAAGCGACGAAGGAGCAGCTCGACAAATCCGGGTTGTTCAAGTCACCCGTGGTGACGAAGATTGTGCCCGCTTCAACTTTCTGGAAGGCCGAGGAATATCATCAGCATTTCGCGGATCGGAATCCGGTTCAGTATGGTCTCTATCGTGCCGGATGTGGGCGGGACGCGCGCCTCAAGGAATTGTGGGGCTCGAGCGCGGAGCCGAATGTGCCGCCGATGTAGGGCGGCCACGGCCATTCACCGGCGACGATCGGATTCAACACCATCACCTCAAATGCAATCGAGATCGCTATCCAGCTACCTGGATCATGGCGTAGTCGCGCGCACCCTTGCGCAGCAGTATGTACGATCCCGCGAGCGGGACGATTTCGCTCAGCATCAATCCGCTCGCGGCACGCTCGCCATTCACGTACGCACCACCCTGGTCAGCCACGCGCCTTGCCTCGCCTTTTGACTTCACGAGTCCTGCGCGAACGAAGAGATCGGTAAGAGACAACTGCTCGTCGCGCGAGACGGTCGCGCCGGGAACTTCCTTCGCAAGTGCTGCGAGCACCGCTGGTGCAAGCCCAGACACCTCGCCGCGGCCGAACAGTACGCGTGATACTTCACCTGCGATCAATGCGGCTTCATCGCCGTGCACTCGCGCCGTTATCTCACGAGCGAGCGCGCTCTGCGCCCCGCGACGCTCCGGATGCTCGATCACGTCGGACTCGAGACTCTCGATCACTTCGCGGTCCAGCAGCGTCATCAATCGCAGGTACCTGCCGACGTCGCGGTCGTCCGTGTTGATCCAGAACTGGAAGAATTGATACGGCGACGTGCGATCCGCATCCAGCCATACCGCGCCCGCTTCGGTTTTTCCGAACTTCGCGCCAGCCGCCGTGGTGAGCAGCGGAAATGTAACCGCATGTGCTTCGGCGCCGTCCATGCGGCGAATCAGCTCCACTCCGGCGGTCATGTTGCCCCACTGGTCGCTTCCGCCCACCTGGAGCGTGACTCCGTCGCGACGGCGCAGCGCTACGAAGTCGTACGCCTGCAACAGCATGTAGGAGAATTCTGTGTACGAAATCCCCGCGTCCATGCGCGACTTCACCGAATCCTTCGCGATCATGTAGTTGACCGTGAGATGCTTGCCGACGTCGCGCATGAACTCGACCGCGCCCATGCCGAGCAGCCAGTCCGCGTTGTTGCGGAGCACAGCTGCGCGCGGGCCGGAGAAATCTAGGAAACGCGACAGCTGCACCCCTATCGATTCCGCGTTGGCCATCACCTGATCGATGGATTGAAGCGTACGCTCGGCGGTCTTGCCACTCGGATCTCCGATCATGCCGGTCCCGCCGCCTACCAGCGCATACGGACGGTGCCCCTGCCGCTGCAGGTGGACCAATCCCATTATCGGAACGAGGCTGCCCACGTGCAGCGACGGAGCGGTCGGGTCGAAGCCGGCATAGCCGGAGACGGTGCCGGCCGCCAGCATCCTGCCAGCACCGTCAGTGTGCTGTTGCAGCATGCCACGCCATGCCAGCTCGCCCAGAAAATCAGATTCAGACATCGCGGGTAATATAGACAGTCGGTCCCCTTGTTTGTGCCTTGTCTCAGGCAGTCAGCCGTGCCGCGCCGGCGTCCGTCTCACGGATGCAGGTCGCCTGTGCTCGATGTCCGTAGTGGCGCCGGCGAGGTCAGCTCCGCGCCTTAAATTCATCCCATGGCTGGTAGAACCACGAAGTCCAGGACGCTTCCGATCTGGAAGCGCCACCCCACTGCTTTTCGCATTCTCCTCGTCACCACGATCCTGCTGGTGACGTTTGGCGTCGGTCTCGTTTACAGCGCCTGGCTGCTCGTCTGTCAGGGCGATCGCTGTCCATCGATCCAGGCGCTGGAACAGTACACACCCAAGCAGACGTCCAAGCTATACGCGGTCGATGGGCGCTTCATCGCGGAGCTCGGCACCGAGCGCCGCACGCTGGTGAAGCTGAGCGACATTCCCAAGATCGTGCAGGACGCCTTCGTCGTCACCGAAGACAAGCGCTTCTACGAACATTCCGGGATCGACTGGTATCGCGCCGTGGGAGCGCTCGTCAACAATGTTCGGAGCGGCCGCTACGCGCAGGGCTTCTCGACGATCACGATGCAATTGGCGCGCAACATCTTTCCCGAGCGCATCTCGCGTGACAAGACGATCATCCGCAAGATCAAGGAAGCAAAGGTCGCACGCGAGATCGAATCCAAGTACAGCAAGCAGAAGATTCTCGAGCTGTATCTCAACCAGATCAACCTCGGCAACGGTGCGTACGGAGTCGAGACTGCATCGCAGCGCTACTTCGGCAAATCGGTGCGCGATCTGAACATCGCCGAGGCCGCAACGCTGGCCGCTCTGCCCAAGGCGCCGGAACGCTACAACCCGCGGCGCTATCCCGATCGCGCGATTCAGCGACGCAACACGATCATCGAGCTGATGCGCGAGAACGGCGCCATCTCCGATGCGGATGCGAGTCTTGCCAAGGCCTATCCGCTGCGCCTCGCGACCAAGGTCGAGTCGGGCGAGACGGCGCCGTACTTCGTCGAATGGGTTCGGCAGCAGCTGGACCAGCAGTTCGGCAGCCAGTTGTACACTCAGGGTCTCAACGTCTACACGACGCTCGATCTCGACATGCAGACGGCCGCCGAGCGCGCGCTGGAGCGGCAGCTTCGCGCAGTCGAGGGCGGGAAGTTCGGTACGTACAAGCATCCGACATACGAGTCGTACATCGCGAAGCTGTCCACGGGAGAATCGGGGACCGGCGTTTCACCGTATCTGCAAGGTGCGTTCGTCGCGCTGGATCCACGTACCGGCGGTGTGCGGGCGATGGTTGGCGGACGCGACTTCTACGACTCCAAATTCAATCGCGCCACGCAGGCGTTGCGGCAACCCGGCTCGACCTTCAAGCCGATCGTCTACGCCGCTGCCATCCAGGCCGGGAAACCAGCGTCGTACATCATAGACGATTCGCCCGTGTCCGTGCCGCAGGCGGATGGAACGACGTGGGAGCCCCAGAACTACGATCTCAAGTTCGAGGGTCCGATGACGATGCGGCGCGGGTTGTATCAATCCCGCAACATCATCGCCGTCAAGACGGGCATGGAGCTCGGACCGCAAGCTGTAATCAACGAAGCACGGAATTTTGGCATCACCACGCCAATTCCGCCGTATCCCTCCATATACATCGGCTCGGCGGATGTAATTCCGCTTCAACTGATCGGTGCATACACAGCGTTCGCAACGCTCGGCGTACGCGCTCAGCCGACCGGGATTTTACGCGTCGAGAATTCGCATCATCAGGTGATCTGGCAGCCGACTGCACCGCGCACTCAGGTGATGTCGCCCGAAGAAGCGTGGCTCATGGTGAGCATGATGAAGGATGTCGTGCAGCGCGGTACCGCGTACGGCTCCGTGTGGGACGCAGGCTTTCACATTCCCGCAGGCGGCAAGACCGGCACCACCAACGACGGCACCAACGTGTGGTTCATTGGTTATACGGCAGACCTCGTTGCAGGAGTGTGGATGGGGTTCGATCATCCACAAACCATCAAGTCCAACGCTCAGGGCGGCATCCTCGCTGCGCCGGCATGGACGTCGTTCATGACCGAAGTTTACAGTCGCAAGCCGACGCCGCCCGACTGGCCCATGCCAGCAGACATAACCACACGCGAGATCGATCCGCACACGGGATTCCTGTGGACGCCGTATTGCGGTGACTCGGCCGTTACCGAGTTCTACTTGCCGGGTACCGAGCCAGTCAACGAATGCTCGCCGTACACGCTGCCAGCTCCGGGCACGCCGTCCGCCGGTGCGCCGGTTCCGGGCGCTCAGGTTCCGGCAACGCGGGCTCCGCCGGTGCCGTACACGGGTGTTGCACCCGCGGGAACGCCGCGACCTGTTGTGCCGTACTCTTCGGCGGAGCGGCCGGTCGCGCCTGTCCGCATGCCACCGCGTCCAGTTCCGCGCCAGATGCGCGACACGATGCATCACCCCTGAAGGTGCGCTGTTGATTCGTTATCGTGCACGCTGGGTTCTCCCGGTCACTTCGCCGCCGATCGAAGACGGTGTTGTGGCGTGTGAGGATGGCGTCATTCGATTCGTCGGGAAAATCGACGACGCACCGCCGGGCGATGATGTCGAGCTCGGCGATTCGGTATTGCTTCCAGGCCTGGTCAACGCTCACACGCATCTCGAGTTGACAGCGATGCGGGGCTTTCTCGAAGATCTCGCGTTCGAGGACTGGATCGACACGCTGCGCCGGTCGCGCGCCGCAGTGCTCGACGATGACGCGCTACTGGACTCCGCGCGCCTCGGTGTACTCGAAGGCGTCGAGCACGGAGTGACGACGTTTGCGGATACGAGCGCCAGCGGTGTCACCGCGCGCGCGATGCGCGAGTGTGGTGTGCGTGGGATCATGTATCAGGAAGTCTTCGGGCCCGATCCCGCAACATGCAGCGAAGCGATGGCAGATCTCGATCGGCGCGTGACAGCGCTGCGCGCGGACGAGACAGATCTCGTGCGTGTCGGCGTCTCGCCGCACGCGCCGTACACCGTGTCGGACGATCTGTACCGCGCCGTCGCGCGATATGCGGTTGCGAACTCGCTTCCCATCGCGATGCACATCGCTGAAAGCGATGCGGAGCAATCGCTGGTCTGCCGAGGATCGGGGATCTTCGCGAAGTGGCACGCGAGGCGTGGAATCCCGGTACAGCCACGCGCCCGGTCGCCCATTGCACTTCTGGCCGATCTGGATGCGCTTCCGCCGGGTTCGCTGCTGATTCACGCCGTGAATGCGGATTTGACCGACGTTCGAACGATTGTTCGAAGCCGCGCATGTATCGCACACTGTCCGACGTCCAATGCGAAATTTGGACATGGCATTGCGCCGCTGGATGCCTTCCTGGCGGCGGGAGTAGATGTCGGGCTGGGATCGGATTCGGTCGCCAGCAACAATCGGATGGACATCCTCGACGAAGCGCGGATGGCAGTGCTTTCGGCGAACCTGCGGGCCCGGTCGCCGCGTGCGCTCGGGGCGGCACAGGCCGTCGCCCTTGCGACCATCGGCGGGGCGCGGGCGCTCGGAAACGCTCGCGTGACCGGGTCGCTCGAGCCCGGCAAGAGCGCCGATCTGGCCGCATTTCGGCTCGATACATCACGCGCCAATCCAGGTCGAGATCCGGAGGCCGCGCTCGTCTTCGCGCTGGGCGGGAGCCGGGCGTATCTGGTCGTGGTCGCGGGTCGTCATCTGGTCGAACAGGGAGAGCTGATGATGCAGCCGGGCGCACTTCACGGGCGGGTCACCGCCTCCGGACATGCTCTCCACACCTGGCGGAGCGAGCAACTGACCGGCGAACCCCTCGCGGCGAAGCGCTCCAATCCCTTAGTTTAGGTCATGAGCACGCACAAAATCTGGCGAGACGGGACCTTCGTCGACTGGCAGGATGCGACGATTCACGTCATGAGCCATGTGGTCCATTACGGTTCCTCGGTATTCGAGGGGATCCGCTGCTACGACACCCCCGACGGGCCCGCGATCTTCCGGCTGCAGGATCACATGCGCCGGTTCCTCGACTCGTGCCGTATATATCGCATGCCGATGCAGCATTCGCTCGCCGACCTGATGGCCGCGTGCAGTGATGTCGTGTCGGAGAACGACCTGGCGGCCTGTTACCTCCGTCCGGTGGCATTGCGTACCGGCGAGGAGATGGGTGTCCTGCCGTTCAAGGCACCGGTCGAGACGTTCGTAATCCCATGGATCTGGGGACGGTATCTCGGTCACGAAGCGCTGGAAGCTGGCGTGGACGTGTGCGTGTCGAGCTGGCGTCGTCCGGCACCGGACACGATGCCGACCCTCGCGAAGGCAGGCGGCAACTATCTCAACTCGCAGCTGTCCAAGATAGAAGCACGCGGCAACGGCTATGTCGAAGGAATCATGCTCGACTCCTTTGGGTTCGTGGCCGAGGGCAGTGGAGAGAATCTCTTCATCGTGCGCGACGGGACGCTCTACACGTCGACCATCTCGTCGTCGATCCTGAACGGAATCACGCGCGACTGCGTGATCCGGATTGCAAGGGATCTGGGCTACGCTGTTTCGGAGCAGAGCATTCCGCGCGAGATGCTGTACATCGCGGATGAAGCGTTCTTCAGCGGTACAGCGGCAGAGCTGACGCCGATCAGGTCGGTGGACAAGCAGGAAGTCGGGACTGGCAAACCGGGCCCGATAACGCTCGCGATTCAGGAAGTCTACATGGGCATTGCGACTGGCAAGATGCCCGACAGGTACGGCTGGCTCACTCGCGTGGAGAGTAGAGTTACGGCCTGACCATGAATTCGCACGGGGCGAGGATGTACAGTCCTCGCCCCGTGCAGCAACGTGGGTTGTCGCTAACCGCGACAGGGAGATTATGAGCGCCGGCTGTCTTGCTCTCAACGCTTCGTTCGAACCTCTGACGATGGTTCCGGTACGTCGTGCGCTCCGACTCCTGCTGGATGGGAAGGCGGAGATTGTGGAGACGGATGCGGACAAGCTGATCCGATCCGAACGCCTCTCGATTCCGCACCCGGCTGTAATCCGCCTCACGCGTTTCATCCACGTGCCGCGCAAGTTCCGCCGCCAGGTGACGAACACGTTCCTTTTCGCGCGCGATCGCTACACCTGTCAGTTCTGCGGCCGCAAGCAGTCCGCACTCAAGGGACGCGAATCGCTCACGCGCGACCATTTGATCCCATTATCGCGTGGTGGTCTCAACGTCTGGACCAACGTCGTTACGGCGTGCAGTCCCTGCAACACGCGCAAGGCCAATCACCTGCCAAGCGAGATCGGAATGCATCCGCTCTCCGCGCCATTCGAGCCGCATTTCGTTCAGCTGGCATGGGCGGTGCGTCGTCTTACGCCGGCGCAGTCCAAGTACATCGAGATCTTCTACGGACGCGCAACGCTCGATGACCTGAGATCGATCGACTCGACGCTCGCTGCCAGCTGAGGGCGTTGCTGATCGACCATGGTGATTCAACTCTTCGAGCGCGCTCCGGCGCGCCCGGCATACACGCGAACATTGCAATGACTCATTTCGCTGATCGGATTGCAACGCTTGGCACCGAGAACGCCTTCAGCGTTGGCGCTGACATCGCCAAAGTCGCTGGACGCGGCATCGATGTGGTCAAGCTCAACATTGGTGAGCCTGATTTCGACAGTGCCCCTCACATCAACGAGGCGGCGATTGCCGAGATCAGACGCGGCAACTCGCATTACTGCGATCCGCAGGGGATAATCGGTCTGCGGGAGGCGATCTGCAGTCACCTGCTGGAAACGCGTGGCCTGCACGTGATGCCGGATCGCGTCGTCGTTACGACGGGAGGCAAGCCCGGTATCAGCTTCGCCGTTCAATCGTACGTGAACCCCGGCGACGAGGTGATATATCCGAGTCCGGGCTATCCGATTTACGAATCCTGGATCACGTACGCCGGTGCAACGCCGGTGCCGCTGCATCTGCGCGAGGAGTCGGGATTCACGTTCACTGCGGACGATCTCGCCGCGCTCATCACGCCGCGCACGCGCCTCATCTTCCTGTGCTCGCCTTCCAACCCGACTGGCGGTGTGCTCTCGAAGGATGAACTGAAATCCATCGCGCGCGTGATTCGTGAGCGCGCGCCGCGCGACGTGCGGGTGTATTCGGATGAGATCTACGAGCAGTGCATCTTCGACGGGGCTATGCATCACAGCATCGCCGTGGAAGAGGGAATGGAAGATCGCACCATCATCGCCTCCGGTCATTCCAAGGGATACGCAATGACGGGTTGGCGACTCGGCTACTGCGTTCTTCCGACTGCCGCTGAAGCTGCGGTCTTCAAGCAACTGACGATCAACACCGTCTCGTGCGTTCCGCCATTCATTCAGGAAGCGGGTCGAGTTGCGTTGACGAGTCCGGAATCGGCGCCCGGAATTGCGAAGATGGTCGCCGCGTTTCAGGAACGTCGCGACTGGATCGTTCCCACTCTGAACGCAATGCCAGGAATGCGATGCCAGAACCCGAAGGGAGCGTTCTACGTCTTCCCCAACGTTTCGGGACTGTGCGAGCAGCTCGGAATCATCGACGCGTACGAGGCGCTCCCCGCCGAGCGACGCGCTCGCACTGCGCCGTCGGCAATGTTGCAGATGTACTTGCTGTACAGCTACGGCGTCGCGACGATGGATCGCAACTCTTTCGGTAAGATCGGCGCGGAGGGCCAGCACTTCCTGCGTCTCTCCATAGCGACCAGCCTCGAGCGGTTGAAGGAAGGTGTCGAGAGAATCAGGCAGGCCTCCCGGGATCCCAAAGCCTTCGCACGCTTCATGGACGAGGAAAAGCTGTACAGCTGATCGGTTCCATCACTCAAACCGTAGCACGATGAAAGAAAGAAACGTTTTCATGACTCGCAGGATCCCGGATGTTGCAATTCCGATCCTGCGTCAGGCGGGCGCCACGGTCACCGTGGGCCAGTCTGACGAGGAGAAGGGACTCACTCCGGCGGAGCTTCTCGCCGGCGTACGCACCGCCGACGTGCTGCTTTCGTTACTCACCGAGCCGATCACGCGCGACGTGCTGAATGCAAATCCGCGATTGCTTGGCGTCGCGAATTACGCGGTTGGATTCAACAACATCGACGTCGTTGCTGCGACCGAGCTTGGAATCCCGGTATCGAATACGCCGGGTGTGCTGACCGATACCACTGCCGACCTGACGTGGGCATTGATACTCGGCATCGCGCGTCGAATCGTCGAGGCTCACGAATACATGGTTGCCGGCCGCTACAAGCTGTGGGGGCCGAATCTGTTCCTTGGCGGCGATGTCAGTCCAGGCGGCACGGGCAAGCGCAAGGTGCTCGGCATTGTCGGCTACGGACGCATCGGCGCAGCCGTAGCGCGACGCGCGATCGGGTTCGACATGGACATCCTTGCCTACGACCCTCACAATCCAGCCGCGATCGCAGCCGACGCAGCTGACCCGTCGCGACACGTACGCTCGGCGTCGCTCGAAGAACTGCTGCGCGAGAGTGATTTCGTATCGCTGCATCCGCTGCTCACAGCTGAAACGCGCCACATGATCAGCGAGCGCGAACTGGGCATGATGAAGAAGACCGCCTATCTGATAAACGTCTCGCGTGGACCGGTCGTGGACGAGGCGGCGCTGGTCAGCGCATTGCGTGCCGGCACAATCGCTGGTGCGGCGCTCGATGTCTTTGAAAACGAGCCGCTGATGGTGGCCGGACTCGCCGAGTGTCGGAATGCGATTCTGGTCCCGCACATCGCAAGTGGAAGTCAGGACACACGTGACAGAATGGCGACGATGGCAGCCACCAACGCCGTTGCGCATCTGAAGGGCGAGCGCGCGCCGAACGTCGTGAATCCGGAAGTTTACGATTCCGCCGCATACGTCGCGAGGAGAAGCGCCGCGAGCGCTTGACGCATCCATGAGCGAGGCGATTCGCAGGGACGCGGTTACCTGCGCTCTCGCAGGGATCGCAGCAGTCGACCCGGGCGATCTCGTGCGAAGCGCGCTGGCCCGCCACCGCATAGTTGGCGATGTCTCGCTCGTCGCCACTGGAAAGGCCGCTGGAGCGATGGCTTCAGCGGCTTTGAGCGTCCTTGGCCAATCTGTCGGCCGGGGTGTAGTCATCTCGCCTGATCCCGTAAGAATCGACGTGGCCGGCACTACCTGTCTGGTTGGTGGTCACCCAATACCGAACGAGCGCGGCGCCCAGGGCGCGCGAATGATTCTCGGAGTCGCCGAGTCGTTGAGAGCGGACGAAACACTCCTGTGCCTCATCTCCGGCGGCGCGTCTGCGTTGACGACACTTCCGGCTCAGGGTCTGTCTGTCGACGACATCGCGAGCGCCACCACGCTGCTGCTCCGCGCGGGCGCGACGATCGAGGAGTTGAACTGTGTCCGAAAGCACCTCGACCAACTCAAGGGCGGCCGTCTCGCTGCAATAGCATTTCCGGCGCGCGTCGTTGCGTTCGTGTTGTCTGACGTCGTTGGCGACTCGCTCGCCACAATAGCATCGGGTCCGACTGTCGCGGATCCAACGACTGTCGCCGACGCGATCGCTGTGTGCCGCTCGCGTGGTGTGTGGGATCGGCTACCCGCATCGATACGTTCCCATCTGGAGGGCGGAACCGACGAATCGCCCAAGCCGGACGACCCGCGCCTCGGGCGCGCAGAGAGTTACGTGATCGGGAGCAACGTCACCGCCGCCGAGGCCGCGCGTTCACAGGCGCAGGCGCTCGGCTATGCGGCACGGATTGTCACGACGTCACTCACGGGCGAGGCGAACCTCGCAGGTATGGAGATCGTCAAGGCGGCGCGCGATGAATGCAAGCGTGTCGGCGCCAAGGTTGCCTTGATCTATGCCGGCGAGACGACAGTTACCGTCCGTGGCAACGGCGTTGGTGGACGGAATCAGGAGCTCGTGCTGGGCGCTGCGATCGCAATGGACGGCGTTTCCGGCATGGCAGTCGTATCACTGGGAACTGACGGGATCGATGGGCCGACGGATGCTGCCGGCGCCGTCGCGGACGGCGATTCGATCAGCAAGGCGCGCGCGCATGGGCGGGACGCACGCGTCGCCCTGGCGGCTAACGACACTCACACATTCTGGAAATCGATCGGTGCGCTCGTGCGAACCGGGCCGACCGGCACGAACGTCATGGACATCATCGTCGCGCTTGCCGTGCCGGATGGTGGTCCTCAGGGCTTGAACACGCCCGTGCTCGCCTGATATACGACGCGCTCGCCGCCCAGGATCCGCACGACGAGCGTTCTCACACCGGAGCTCACCACGGTTCCAGGGTTGCGGTGTCCCCGTACCGCTGGCCGCAGCTCGCCACGCAGCCAACGCTGCACTTCGTCGAGGTCCCCCAATGACATTGCCTCGACGTTGAGGGTCAGCGAGTAGTAACTCTTCTCGCCCGGCCGCGGTGGCGAGATCGGGGCGGGGAAGGGTTCGGCCAGCTTAGCGTCAGCGTCACTCAGCTCCGTGTATTCGCCCACCACTACCGCATTCTTCGTTGTTGCGCGAATCAGCTTGTACGTCTTGGCGAGTGGATCGTACTGCGCGATCATCTCCCATTCGGCAGTCGCCTTCACGTCATTCACGAACGTCCCTGCGGCCCAGCGTTCGAGCTTGTAATGCAGGCGCGCCGGAAAGCCGTTCCTTATCAACTCGGCGGTTCTGCCAGCTGCGAGTACGCCGGTCGTTCGTACTGCAGGCGGTTGCGTCGCGAGATCCGATCGCGCCGGAAGCACGATGTCGACGCGCGCCGATTGTGCCGTGCCGACGCCGGCGAAGGCGCACGTCGCAAGTACGGTGATCGCGAGCCAGCGCACAGTCAGAATCTGCGTCGTATGCGTACGAAGAAACGGAGTGGCTCGCCCCCGTCGGTCACGGCTTTCGCGACATACGCGCCAAGCAGCCCGAGATCGAGTCCGGCACCGACGTCAGCCTTGTAACTGGACGGCCATGGCGTCGTGGTGCGCCAGCCGCGGCCGACATCGACGAAGAACACTCCGACGGGGCTCGCTGTAAAACCGACGCTGCGCAGACGAAGTGCCGGTATGTTGAAGATGTCGAACGGGTGCGAGGCAAGCTGTGTCCGCAACTCGAGCTGACCGAGTACGATGCGATCGCACATTACGGGATTGTCCGAAGCAACCACGCCACGCGCCGTGCACTGCATCACGTCCGGTCCATCCTGCGTCTCGCGGAATTCGTAACCGGGCAGAACCCCCGACCCTGTCACGGATAGCTTTCGCTCCAGTGGCAGCTCGTCGCCGCTGACCCAGCCGCCAGCGACGATTCGCCCGTCCAGCTGTGTGCGGGGAGAGACTCTGTTGTAACGTCGCAGATCGAAGAACACCCGACCGTATGAGATTGGTTGCGGCGGCGATGCAATGCCGGAAGGAACCGGATTCTGAACCCGCGGCGCGAGTATCGCCGATGCGCTCGAGCCGTGCTCGAACGTACCGGTGAGGTACCATCCACCACTCGGTTCTCGTTCGTCGTTACGTGTATCGAACGTGCCGCTGAAAGTCAGAAGATGAAAGACACCTTCGTCGACCGCCGGATTCTGCCGCCACCGCGCAGTGGGACGAAACAGCGTGAATGGATTCTCCTCGTCGGTGGTGGACCAGCGTTCCACGGCATAGCCGGCGGCGAACGCGGCCTTTCGGCTGAACGTCCACGAGGTACTGATGCTGCCGCCATGGCGGCCGTAGTAATCGCGGTAATCACGTCGAAAGAGAAACGCCGCGAGACCCTCTTCCGGTTCCGTCAGCTGCCAGGATTCGATAGGTGATATAACGCTGTACAGCCGACCCTCGAGTCCAAGCGATTTGTCCGGACCGAAGCGCGTTCTGATCCGAAGATCGTGTCCGCCATCCGGCTCCGCAGTGCTGAAGCCGCGCGCGGTACGCGCGATCAGATACGCCGTCCCGTCCAGCGCGAACTTTGGTGTTTCAATCGTGAGCGCGGGCCCCAGCAGAACCGACAACCCTTCCACCCGATTGTACGTTTTCCCCGATGACAGGCTTGGCTCGAGATGGACGGACGGGCGATCGTCGTTGTTGGGATAATCGTACGCGGCAGTGGTATCGCTGATCGTCGTGTCTGGACGCGCAGGCACGCCCTGGGCGGCAAGCGTTCGGGGTGATGCCGACAGCGCGGCCAGTAACGACAGCGAACAGAGCGCCAGCACCGTTGCGGCCATGCCAAGCCGCTTCATCCGCCGATACAGATTTGCGCGATCGGTTTGCAGCCGGCGTGCTGCTTCGGCAACGTTTCCGGACGCCCACGCCAGTGCATCGGCGATCATGCGCCGCTCCATGTCGTCCAGCGTATCCGTCAGACCGCGATCATCGGAGACAGCGGTGCTTGCGGCGTTCGTGTCACGCGGGACGGGCAGCACCGCGGCGATGTCTCCGGTCCTGATGTGGGAGTCATTGCTGAGGATCGCGAGCCGCTCCACAATGTTCGCCAGCTCGCGCACATTGCCCGGCCACGAATACGATCGCATGCGCGCCTCGGCGTCGGCCGACCATGTGAGCGTGGGGCGGCCGGTGCGCTGATGCTGGATCTCCGAGAAATGGTGAATCAGCTCGACCACGTCGTTGCCTCGCTCGCGCAGCGGCGGCAGGTGGATCGGAATGACGTTCAGTCGAAAGTAGAGATCCTCGCGAAACTCACCATCGTCCACCGCCTTTGCCAGATCGTGGTTGGTGGCTGCGATGATGCGTACGTCGACCTTGATGGTCTTGTTTCCGCCGACGCGTTGAATCTCCTTCGCCTCGATGGCGCGCAGAAGCTTGGCCTGTGCTTCCATGCTCAGATCACCGATCTCGTCGAGAAACAACGTTCCGGTATCGGCCAGCTCGAACTTGCCGATGCGGCGCTCGGCGGCACCGGTGAACGATCCCTTCTCGTGGCCGAACATCTCGCTCTCGACGAGGTCGCGAGGAATCGCGGCGCAGTTCACACGCACGAATGGACGATCGCGGCGTGGCCCGTGCTCGTGGATCGCGGCTGCGACGAGCTCCTTGCCAGTTCCCGACTCGCCACTGATCAGAACGCGCGCATCACTGAGTGCGACGCGTGCCGTCAGCTCTCGAACACGGACCATTGCGCTGCTCGAGCCGACCATCTCGCCTGTGCGCCCGAGCTCGGCGCGCAGCACGCGTGCTGCGCGCCGAGCCTGTCTCAGCTCGAGTGCGGAGCCAAGTGCGAGGAGAACGGTCTCCGGTGCGAGCGGTTTCTCCAGGAAGTTCACCGCGCCGACCTTGGTTGCGCGCACCGCATCGCTCAGCGATGCGCGGCCGCTCATCATGATCACCGGCAGGTCGGACCAGCGCTCGCGAATCTTTGCAAGGGTGGCGATGCCGTCCATTCCGCCCGGCATCATGAGATCAATCAAGGCGACGTCCGGCTCCTCCTCCTCGACCGCTCTTACTCCGGCAGCGCCGTCGGCGGCTTCGCGCACCTCGTATCCTTCAGCGGAGAGGAGCGCGCCGACCATCCGGCGAATGTTCGGCTCGTCGTCAACGATCAGTACGCGCTGCACGCTGTGTCAGGACCGTCGCGCGGCTTCGGACAGGACGGTTCCGTCCGGCTGCATCGCCGGCGCGGCCGCACTGGGCACGGGCGCGGCCAGCGCGGCAGGCGCACTCGTACGGACCTCGGAAAGAAGCTTGGTGGTGAACCGCTGGCCTTCGGCGATGCGCTCGACCTCCGTTGCCATTGCTTCGATGGACTGCTCGATTCTGTCCAGGCGCGTGATCAGCTCGCCCGTCGGGAGTGCATCGCGCGCCGGTCGCGATTCCACGCGCCTCGTGTAACTCCGCACCAGTGGTATCCCCAGCACGATGCCGAGTATCATCAGCATTCCGCTGACGGGTACTATTACGTCTGGACCCATATCAAATTCTCCGTATTGCAGCGTCCACGTTCTCGAGCATGCGCGGATCGCGCTCGTTCAACAGTCTGGTGGTGAAGCGCTGTCCCTCGCCTATGCGTTCGATCTCTGCCGACATCGACTCCATTCCCGTCTCGATTCGCTCCAGCCGCGCAACGATATCAGCGGCTGGCATTTGTGCCTGTTGTTCCTTTGTGCGATTACCGCGACGCAGGTACATGACACACACGGGCAGTACGGTAGTCACCGACACGAAGCAGATGCCACCGATGAGCGCTCCAAATACATCCTTGTCCATGATCAAGTCTCCGTCATCAACGCATCGATTGGAAGGGTGAACTCGATCCTGGTTCCCGTTCCAACGTCGCTGTGTGCCGATACCGACCCGTCGTGCGCCCACACGGCCTGACGCGCAATCGCCAATCCAAGTCCGGTACCACCTGCCTTATTAGTCACGTACGGCTCCCAGATGCGTTTCAATTGCTGCGCGCCGATTCCGGGGCCGTTGTCCTCGATCTGAATATTGACTGCTCGCTTGCCCTGCAGAGACGATTCGGACACCCGAACGGTCAGTTTGCCCTTGCCCTCGCACGCATCGACTGCGTTGAGCAGCACGTTGGATACCGCGCCGGCGAGCGCGTCGTGATACCCCAGTATCATTGGAAGTCCCTCCGCGACGGTCAGGTCCAGTGTCATGGTGGGTGGAACCGTAGTGGTCGCCGCGTATCGCACCAGCTCGCCGATGTCGATCTGCGATGGCGGCCCTTCCGGCAGGCGTCCGAACTGTGCGAAGCTGCGCGCGGTACGTTCGAGTCGCTCAGTTTCAATCGCGAGAACTTCCACCGTTTCAGCGAGCTCTGGCGGTGCACCGCGACGCAGACGATCGATCGCGAAGCGAATGGGTGTCAGCGGATTCTTGAGCTCGTGGGCAACCTGGCGCGCGCTCTCGCGAAATGCGCGGAGGCGCTCCGCCTCCACAGCGCGCTGACGGCCGAGATCGAGTGCTATGGCGGCCATCTTGAGTCTTTGGCGAAGTATCTCGAATTCGGGTGCTCCACGCCTTCGCGGCGCTGACGGCAATTGCTCGCCCCGCCTTATGAGCTCGGTCCATTCCACCAGCTCGTCGATCGGCCTGCTCAACTGTCTGCTGAGATGTCCGGCAACGCGCGAAGCGCCGAAGCCGATCGCCGCGAGAACGATGATCGACGACACCACCACCACTTCCGCACCGCGCCGAACGAGGTAATTGAAGCGCTCGGCCTGCTCCAGCGAGGCGCCCAATTCCCGTTCGTGCTCGCTGAACGCGGCGCGCTGTTTTCGGTTGAGCGGGGCCGTTTCAGCCGCCGCGATCGCGCGCCGGCCTGTCGCTGCCACGCTGTCCCAGCCTGCGCGACCGGTCACGATTGGGAGCGCGCTGCCGAGCGTGACGCCCCACAAAACCGTCAGCAAGGCCGCTGGCACCAGCGCGAAAAGTGACAGGATCAGGAACAGTCGCGTACGGTAGTGCAGTTGCTTCGGGGGCATGTCCTTGTAAATTACAGGGGATTACGCGACTTCGAGGATCCGCTGCCACGGCTAAAGCCCCGGCACCGGCACCTGAAGTCGCGCGCAGTGAAAACTCAAAACCGAACGTATGCCACCTCGTCACATCCGGCCCCCGGTCGCAGCTCGCGGCCCGGTAGCGCCGGTGCATCGCGGCCCACAGGCCGCCACGCTCTCCGCTTCCGGAGGCGCCTTCCACGCTCCAAACGCTGCTCTCCTCATCGATTTCGACAACGTCACGATGGGAATTCGCTCGGATCTGAACGCCGAGCTACGCAGCCTCCTCTCATCCGACATCGTCAAGGGAAAGGTATCGGTTCAGCGCGCCTACGCCGACTGGCGACGATACCCGCAGTACATCGTCCCGCTCTCCGAATCCTCGATCGATCTGATCTTCGCGCCGGCCTACGGCTCCTCCAAAAAGAACGCCACCGATATCAGACTCGCGATCGACGCCCTCGAGCTGGTGTTCACGCGACCCGAGATCGGCACGTTCATTCTTCTGAGCGGCGACAGCGATTTCTCGAGCCTTGTCATCAAGCTCAAGGAATACGGCAAGTACGTCATCGGCGTCGGCATTCGTGAATCATCCAGTGACCTTCTGGTTCAGAATTGCGACGAGTACTACAGCTACAACGCGCTCGCCGGCCTGGTGAACACACGCGAAGAAGAAGTCGCCAAGTGGGATCCTTACCAGCTCGCCGGTGAAGCGGTCCAGCGCATGAAGCGCAACGGCGACGTGATGCGCGCCGATCGCCTCAAGCAGGTGATGCAGCAGATCGACAGCTCGTTCGACGAGAAGAACCTCGGCATGTCCAAGTTCACCCGCTTCGTGCAGGAAGCCGCACACCGCGGGATTCTGGCCTCGCACAAGATGGACAACGGCCAGCTCGAGGTCGATCTGCCGAAAGCCGGAGCCGCTACCGAAGCGCCCGCCGAGGGCTCGACTGCTGCTCCACCTGCAGCAGCACCGGGTGTCGCAGCGCCTGTACGCGAGCCGCGCAGCCGTCGCGGCCGCGGTGGACGTGGTCGCGATCGTGAAGAGCGTCGTCCGCGCGGCGAGCATCCCGAGACCACGGCGACAGCAGAACACGCTATCGTCGAAGCACCGGCAGCGCCAGCGCAGTCTGAGTTGTCGTTCGCCGCGCACGCCGCACCTGCCGCAACTGAGCGCGCGCCTGAAGCGGTTGCAGAGCCAGTCGCCACGCCGCAAGTCGCCACTCCGCGAGTCGCGGCCCAGCCAACGGTTGCAGCGAGCGACGACGGGATCGGTGTATCCGGCACACGGCTCACTCGCGACGAAGCATTCGATCTGATGCGCCGCGCCGTGGAATACATCGCGACGCACGGCGGTAACACGCGCGCCAGCGACGTTCGCCGGGTTGCGCGCGAGCTGCTCGGCCGCGACAGCGAGAGCCTGAGCGAGCGCAACTTCACGCGCATCCTCAAGGACGCGCACGACTCCGACATCATCGATCTGCGACGTCGCGGCGATGACTACGAAGTGCGTCCGGCCGTTGTTGCTGCTCCAATCGTGGATCAGCTCGGCGCAGCTGCGATTGCCAACGCGCCCAAGCCTCCCGCGAATGCGCCGCCCGCTCCGCGTGGGATGGGTCCGCGCGGCGTCGGCGCACGGGGCCGCCATCCCGGTCCTAAGGTAGCTGCCGTTCCAATCGATCTCCTGTCAGTCGGCGTCGTGGATTACGACACGCCGGCGGTATCGTCTGCCGCAACGCCTGCCGTGGTAGCTCCTGCGGACGAAGCAGTCGCGGTTGCGACGCCGGCAAAGCCAGCGCGTGGACGCAAGAGTACGGCGAAGAAGGGCGTCACCCGCGCGCCGAAGGCTGCTGCTCCAGCCAAGCCAGTCGCAAAGGCCGCGACGAAGTCAGCCCGAAAGAAGACCGCCGGCAGAAAGTAGCTGCTGCGCGGGAGAAGTCGTTGTCGTCGCCAGAGAGGGATTCCATGTTCGTTTACTCGTCCATGGATTCCCTCTTCGGCATTATGCAACTCATGATCAGCACCGTGAAGTGACGTGAAGCCAGGACGCATCATCCCCGCGACTTTCTACGAGCGCGACACCGAGATCGTAGCCCGCGACATGCTCGGAAAGTTGCTGCAGTGCAACACTCCCGAGGGAGCGACGAGCGGGATCATCGTCGAGACGGAAGCGTACGTCGGTGAGCACGATGCAGCATGTCACGCAGCGGCTGGCCTCACCGCGCGGACTGCACCATTGTACGAACGCGCCGGGATCGCGTACGTGTACTTCATCTACGGCATGTACTGGTGCGTCAATGCGGTTACGCGCGCGGCCGGACTTCCAAGTGCGGTGCTCGTTCGAGCGGTCGAGCCAGTCGAAGGAATGCCGCTGATGCGCCAACGGCGGCCGCACGCCCATCGCGACCGCGACCTTACCAACGGGCCGGGCAAGTTATGTCTTGCGATGGGAATTACCGGCGCGATGAACCGGCAATCGCTGCAGCGCGGCTCGCTTGTGGTTCGCGAGTACGCATCCTATCCGGATTCCGCGGTTACAGTAACGCCGCGCATCGGCATCCGACACGCGGCGGACTGGCCGCTCCGCTGGTTCGTTAGTGGTAACGAATACGTATCCGGAAGTCGTCAGGGGAGGTAATGCAAATCGTCGTTTCCATGAATGCAGGAACTCCACGGGTCGTCATCCCCGCGAAAGCGGGGATCCATGTTATCGATCTCCGAGCGCGATGACAGCATGAAGCCGGTCGGCAACAGATGGATCCCCGCTTTCGCGGGGATGACGAGCCGCCCTGTTACTGCCCTTCTATCGACGTCCCGAAGTTGTAGCGAACGCCAGCCGTTATGCTCGTGATCGGCTTGGTAACGAGGAACTGGCTGCTGGACGGTATGAAAGACGCCTGAGCGAAGATCGCCGTGCGGCTTATCTGCCACTGCGCGCCGGCGAGAGCGAACACGGAGCTGCGGCTGCGAGCGTCGTCGACCGTCGAGCCCAATCCCGATGGAACCGGAGTGTTGAGCGAGTCCGGCTGAATGTCGGCGCTGCCGATGAGGCTCAGCGCGTAACCGATTCCGGCGTACGGACGGAAATGTCCGGAGTGCCACGGGAACGCGACGCCGCCGATCGATACTGTCCGGAGGTCGTGAAGCGCGACCGGCCGTGTTCCATTGGACGCACTCGGATCAGCGACACCGGCCGTGCGGGAAAAACTCGCCTGGTCGTACGATACGTACAGGCCGCCGTCGGTCCGTGTGATCATCCACTCAGCGCCCACTGTGCCGGCCTGCGTGGTCGAGTGGGCGGGAGTTCCGATCGCCGTGGTTCCGGCGTGCAATCCCCAGAACCATGAGTTCCGGAACAGCTGCTCCTGCTGCGCATGAGCCGTCGTGGCCGCGAGGCAGAGAAGTAGAGGAATAGCGGCGAGCAAACGACGGCGAGTGCGGCCCATGAAGTCTCCTACATTATGAGATGATCCGCAGCTGCCTCCCGACTGACGTGATGGCAGCAACGGCGCGATCCAGATCGTCCCGGGAGTGCGAGGCGCTTATCTGACAGCGCACCCGCGCCTCGCCCTGCGGCACGACCGGAAAGCCAAAGCCTGTGACAAAGACGCCTTGGGCCAGCAACATGTCACTCATGCGTATGGCCGCGGACGTCTCTCCAACGATTATCGGCACAATCGGCGTCTCTCCTGCGAGGGGCTTGAACCCCGCTTCCTGGATCGCGCCGCGGAAGTAGCTCGCGTTATCCCGGAGCCGCTTCACTCGGTCAGGATGACTGGTAAGGAAGTTCACCGATGCGAGCGCGCTGGAGGCCACTGTGGGCGGTAACGCGTTGGAAAACAGCTGTGGGCGCGACCGTTGGGTCAACGTGTCGCACAGTGCCGTGGCGCCCGCCACGAAGCCACCAGCGGCGCCGCCCAATGCCTTTCCAAGCGTCGAGGTGATGATGTCCACTTCGCCGAGCACGCCGAAATGCTCGGCGGTGCCGCGTCCGGTCTTGCCGAGTACGCCGGTCGCGTGCGAATCATCCATGACGACTATCGCATCGTGTTCGCGCGCGATGTCGAGTATCTCGGGCAGCTTCGCGATGCTGCCTTCCATCGAGAACACTCCGTCGGTCCAGATGATGCGGCGGCGGGCCGACTTCGCGCCGCGAAGCTTGGTGCGCAGGTCGTCCATGTCGGAGTGGGCGTAGACGCCGGTCGTGCACTTGGTGATCGACTTGGCGAGTCGCATCGAGTCGATGATCGACGCGTGGTTGAGAGCGTCCGAGATGACGAAGTCGCCTTCCTGCGCGATCGACGCCGTCAGTCCCTCGTTGGCATTCCATGCAGAGACGTAGGTGAGCGACGCCTCGGTTCCGACCAGTTTGGCGAGCGCGCTCTCGAGCTCGCGATGGACGGTGAATGTGCCGCAGATGAAACGGACGCTGCCGGTTCCGGCGCCGAATTTCTGAAGTCCTCTGATGCCCGCGTCGACGACATCGGGCTCGTCGCAGAAGCCGAGGTAGTTGTTGGAGGACAGGATCAGGACGTCGCCGCGGCCTTCCATCTTCACGTGCGCCGACTGCGGAGACTCCAGGTAGTTCAGCTGCTTGTAGACCTTCTCGTCCTTGAGCTGCTGGATGGACGCTTCGAGGGAGGAAACGAAATTCTGGTTGATCATTTTATATCACCTGATGTGGGTAGCGAACAGCATCGTCGTGCCCGCGACGACAGGAATCCATGTGCCGGTCGTCGTGCCCGCGACGGCAGGAATCCATGTGCCGGCCGTCATTCCCGCGAAAGCGGGAACCCATGTGCCGGTCGTCATTCCCGCGAAAGCGGGAATCCATGTTATCGATCTTTGGATGCGATGATGCCAGAAAGTTTGTCGGCAGCAGTTGGATTCCCGCTTTCGCGGGAATGACGAGGCTTGCTGCCAGCTTTCGCGGGAATGGCGAGCCCGTAACGGCGGTTGCGGAACGATGATACACGGGCGTCAATCCGCGATCTCGAAGACGACCTTGCCGGCATGGCCGGATTTGATGGCGGCGATTGCCGCATCGAAATCGGCGAGCGGGAATCTGTGCGTGATGACCGGTGTCGGATCGAACTCGCCGGAGCGGAGGAACCGCGTCATCTGGATCCAGGTGTCGTACATCCTCCGCCCCACGACTCCGTAGATGGTGATTCCCTTGAAGATCACCTCGGTCGCAAAGTTTACATCGATCGGTTTGGAGGGGATGCCGAGCATCTGAACCCTGCCGCCAACGCGCACGAGTCCGAAGGCTTGATGGATCGCCGAGGGCACGCCGGACATCTCGAGTACGACGTCGGCGCCGAGTCCGTCGGTCGCAGCCTTGACCGCCGCTTCGGCTTCGGCGGGATGAACTACATCGTGCGCGCCCATCTGTTTTGCGAGCGCCAGACGCGTCTCGTTGACGTCCGACGCGATGATCCGCGACGCGCCCGCAGCCTTGCAGATGCCGACGGCAAAGATGCCGATCGGCCCGCATCCGGTGATGAACACGACGGAGCCGGGAATGTCGGCGGTGAGCGCCGTATGGAACGCATTCCCCATGGGATCCATGATTCCGCCGATCTCGTACGGAGTGGAATCGTCCAGGTGCCAGACGTTGGTCGAAGGCATCGCGATGTACTCCGCGAAGCACCCGTCCCGGTCGACGCCGATGATCTTCGTATAGGGACAGACGTGTGAATTGCCAGTGCGGCAGAGCAGGCAGCGGCCGTCGACGATGTGTCCCTCGGCCGTTACCCGATCGCCCTCGTGAACGTCTGTGACCAACTTGCCGACACTAACAACGTCGCCGGAAAATTCGTGTCCGACGGTGAACGGCGGATGACAACGGCCCTTGGCCCAATCGTCCCAATCGTAGATATGCACGTCCGTGCCGCACACACCAGCACGCCGAACTTTGATCAGCACTTCGTCGTCGCGTATCTCCGGGATGGGGACATCGCGCATGGTGAAACCCGGACCTGCGACAGCTTTGACAAGCGCTTTCACGCGTTCAACTCCGAAACATGGTGAGTGGTGCTTTGGTGGTGACGACGAAATCTGTAACTAAAGTATTGCCTTGCAAATACGCGATCCGTATATTCTCTTGTAGTTACGAATTCGTATTGCGCGAAATGCGCTGAATTCGTAACGGCGCGGGCGAGCAGAATCAGTCCGCGTGCTGTGCCCAGGCGGCCCACCGGGGGAACGCCGGGAAGGTGAACTCCGATAGGAGATGCAATCATGGCAGCAGCGAAGAAGGGTGGTCGTAAGAAAGCAGGTGCTCGCAAGAAAACCGCTCGCAAGGGCGGCGCGCGCAAGGGAGCCCGCAAGGGCGGCGCACGTAAGAAGACCACCCGCAAGGGCGGCGCACGCAAGACCACCCGCAAGGGCGGCGCGCGCAAGAAGAGCACTCGTAAGAAGACCACCCGCAAGAGCGCGGCTCGGAAGAGCTCCGGCCGTAAGAAGACCGCCCGTAAGGGCGCTGCGCGCAAGAAGACCGCGCGCAAGAGCTCTCGCCGTAAGTCCAGCTCTCGTCGCAAGGCCAGTGGTGCCGGCGCCGCGGGCGCAGCAGTCACGATGTAAGCAGTTGCACCAAACAAAAAGGCCGGCGATGAGCCGGCTTTTTTGTTGCCTGTAATCAGTGCACCAACTGTCTAGGCGGCTTTCGACGCGCCGTCTGCAGGATCCGGCGCTGGACCCCACACGTAGGTTGAGAAGATTGGCGTGGGCTCTTCACGCGAGCCACGCGATATGATGATGCCGAGCGGCTCGTCCGAGCGCTTCGTATCTACGTTCTTGGGCATGCTGGTTACCTCCTTCATGCGCCTCTGTAAAGCACGGCGGGGGCCACGCTGACCTGGCTTTCTGCGAGCGCGGCAAGTGACGCTGGCGTAACGAGTTACGAACGATTCAGGAATATGCGCGCCGGATCCTGAGCGTCAGCGGCGATACGAATGGACACGCAGAAACACAAATGCCCGTGTCAATTTGACACGGGCATTTGCCATCGCATGGGATGATGCAACGCGGTTATGCGGCGCCCTTTCTGGCCACGAAACTTGCCGGAACGCTCCCGTGCAGCTCGACCGATATCTGCCAGCCGCGATACTGAGCGGAGAGTTCGTGCATCGTCGATTCATCGTGATCCGTCGCGCTGACCAGATGCACGCCGCCGTCGCGCGTCACTTCCTGGAGCAGGCGGATCGCCTCTCGGCGCTCTTCGCTGGACAGTCCGCTGAAGGCGCTCTGCGAGCACACGACTGCGCTCAGCTCGACTTCGCGCGACCATTCGCGCAGGTCGGCGATGTAGCCGTGTACGCGATCTATGAGGCCGGCTTCCTCAGCGGCGTTGACTATGCGCTGAACAGCCCCGCGCTCGTTGCCGACCGCGAACACTTCGTAGCCGTGCGCGGCGAGATAGCAGGCGACTCGCTCGTTGTCGTCGCCGCTCACGAGGACGTTGGAATCCGCGGGTGGACGGACTTCGCGTGCGAGCGCGCAGTCGGGAGCGAATCCCCAGTGCTCTGGACGCTGACGCTCGCGCTGCTCCTTGAGTCGCTTCCGTCGCCATGTCTCGTAGCTGACGAGGCGCAGACGCTTGGAGATGATCCGGTCCACCTCTTCCCATACGACCAGCTCGGTCAGTGCGAGCTGCTGCTCGTCACGCAATGCGCCCACGGCTTCATCCCCGAGCTTGAGGAGTGCGCGACGAGGCAGCGACTCCTTGTACGTCTCGATTTCGTTCTCGACGTAGAGCTGGTATTCGTAGCGAAGCGATCTCTGCGGTCGATTGGACATGCGCACTTGAAGCTAGAGTCGGGAGATCGGTGCGCAAGGGGCGCAGCGCGAATGCCGAAACCGCCTGCAGGCCGGTTCTGTACGCGCTGGACACTCCGCTCTGTTTCAGCTGCTGGTTTCGCATGTCGACTTCAAATTTCCGCTTCGAGCAGCGCTCCTTTCAGATAGCCGGTTTCCGGAACGGTCAACAGCTCCGGGTGATCGATCGGTTGCCCGGTAAACTCTCGCAGGATCATGCGACGGCCGCTGTCGGCAGCCGCCGCGCGAAGCATGTCGAGGAATAACGGTTTGGTGAGGTGGAAGCTGCAGCTTGCGGTGAACAGCAGACCGCCCGGCTTCAACAGCCGCATGGCTCTCAGGTTGATGTCCTTGTAACCGCGAATGGCGCCAGGCAGCGAAGGTTTGTTCTTCGCGAAGGCAGGCGGGTCGAGGACGATCGTGTCATAGCGCGTACCGTCGTGCTCTCGGTCACGCAGAAACTCGAACGCGTCCGCAACGACGAAATCGACGTTGGTCAGCTCGTTCCGCCGAGCATTCTCCGCAGCCCGTTCCAGCGCAGGCGCGGATGCGTCCAGCGCGGTAACTGTGTCGGCATTGCGCGCCAGGTGCAGCGCGAACGAGCCGTGATAGCTGAAGCAGTCGAGCGCGCTGCCTCTCGCAAGCTGG